>OBAM01000917.1_pt1 | contig 21672 bp, 13 predicted proteins | sample 1517751 | NCBI WGS metagenome assembly OBAM01 (sample SAMN04571703, study PRJEB22368) | human gut metagenome | biome: human gut; material: stool | host: Homo sapiens | place: Luxembourg | collected 2012-10-18
TATGCCCAGATAGCTCAGTTGGTAGAGCAGAGGACTGAAAATCCTCGTGTCGCTGGTTCGATTCCGGCTCTGGGCATTCACTTTGAAAGTGATAATTAAATAATATGGAGCATTAGCTCAGTTGGTAGAGCACTTGACTTTTAATCAAGTTGTCCGGGGTTCGAATCCCCGATGCCTCACTTTTTAAATGGATCAGATAAATTCCCATTTATTGCTCAAGGCAGTAGGTGGGAATTTTGTTTTATATCTGTGCGAGTATAGTATAAAGGAAGACGGTTACGTTGTGATTCAGCGTAACCGTCTTTTTTATATCATAGAAAATTACTTACTGACGAACGAATCAGCAGAGCCATCGAGTAGGATTTCAATGGTAGGAGTATGTCAATGCGATAAAAAAATTATTATGGACATTTTCGACAAAAAATGTTCACTTTGCGACAAATTTGACAAAGTTCAAGAGATAAAAATGTTATATAATTAGAGCATAGCTGTACAGTATTAAGACTTTATCATAAGAATGAGCAGGAAATCTGTTATGATCAGGATTACCAGGAAGACAATACAGATGGTCATAGAATAGATATTCTGGATCTGGTTTGGATTCTGCGGATCACATTTAATCTGAACATGCTTTCCGGGGGCTTTGCCGAGGCGTAAAAACTCGATTCGGTCAGCTGTGTAGTTTTGTTCCTTGTAGGTGTAAGAGTACTTCACATAGTTATGATAATTGGAACTATGAGGCTTGTTAGGATTATTTGAGCGGCTGACAGATGATATAACAGCATCTACAGGTACGTAATCATGATATTTTATGGCGGAACAGATAGTTATTGCCAGAAAAAAAACAGTTCCGATTACGCAGCAGCCCAGAATAACCGGTAAAATTTGGCGTGCTTTTGGATTTACGGTGACACTCATGATTTTTCTCCTTTCTTGGTTGATAGTCTGATAATTTACGGGGGATTAATTATAAATGATTTCGAATGATCTCGAAAATTTATAATTGGTGAACATTATAGCATAGTACAGCAGAAGGGAAAAGTGCTTATGAAGAGAAAAAGTGCATCAAAAAAATTGCTGCCGCTGATGCTGATCCTGATGTTGATCTTAGGAATCAGCATGCCAGCAAATGCAGCTGCAAATCCCAGACTGAACAGTACAAAAAAGGTTTTGTACGTGGGAAAAACATCTCAGTTAAAGGTTGTAAATTGGAAGAAAGCCGTGAAATGGTCTTCTTCCAATAATAAAGTTGTAAAGGTTTCGTCAAAGGGAAAGATAACGGCTGTGAAGACCGGAACCGCAACAGTAAAGGCCAGAATTGCCAAAAAGACATTAACCTGTAAGGTTACAGTAAAAAGCCCGGGAATGTCAGTGAAAAAAGCCGTATTGTATGTAAAGGGAAAAAGTCTGCAGTTAAAAGTAAACGGTGTTTCGGGAAAGACGGTATGGAGTTCTGCCAATAAAAAAATCGTTAAAGTCAGCTCTAAGGGAAAAATAACAGCAGTAAAAACCGGAACAACAGTGGTTAAGGCTAAAATAGGAAAAAAAGTGTATACCTGTAAGGTTACGGTAAAAAATCCTTATCTGTCTGCAAAGAGCTTAAAATTTGTATGGGGAACAGCGAATACATCCAGGAAACTTTCGATAAAGGGTGATGTGATCAAAACTGCCTCAAGTTCAAATACAAAGGTTGCCAAGGTAAAAAAAGATGGTACGGTTTCTGTAACAGGAACAGGAAAATGTACAGTAACTTTTAAAGATTCCAAGAAGAGAACATATCGATGTAAGATAACAGTTATGAAACCAACACTGAAAAATCAAAAAGCTACTCTGGAAGAAGGGGAAAGTATCCAGCTTGGTTTTAAGGAAAAAGGTGTTAAAGTAAGCTGGTCATCTGCTGATCAGAAAATTGCAACAGTAACAAAAACAGGTGTTGTCCAGGCGGTCGGAGAGGGAAATACATCGATTGTTGCCAAAGTAAAAGGAATAAAAATCTTTGCAAGGATTTTTGTTACGAAAAAATACGTGCAGGATTCCGGACATGAATACACCAGAGGTGAATGGGTAAAACTTCTTCTGGATAAAGTTGGCTGCAAGTATGAAGAGCAGTTTGACAGCAAAAATTATTATTATGCTGATACCAGAGAAAATGAAAATGGAATCGCAGCAGAAATTGCAAAAACTATGGGAATCATTCCCGATGAAACCGATGAGCAGGATGTTCCATACTTTTATCCTGACGAATATGCAACAAGAGAGTTTGCCGCATATACAGCAGTAATGCTTATGGGATATGAAACTACGGATGAAGAACCGACATGTACAGATGCGGCTCAGATCAGGTATAAAAATGTTGTAGCTATTGCACTGAAAAAGAATATGCTGTCTCTGAATGGAGATACCTTTGAACCGGAGAAGGCAATTAACGGAAATGATGCAGCTCAGATCTTAAAAGCTATCGACCAGATCACTGAGGACTCAGTAATCGATGAGAATTATGACAGCAAGGTTACCTATGCAACAAATGTAGTTGAAGTCAAAGATACTTCCAAAAATATATACAATGTTGTCCAGAACAGTGACGGAACTTATACGATCACAGTAAAAGATGGAAATGCTTATAAAAATCTGGAAACCGGAAAGGTTGTACTGTTTTCTGCAAAGGAAATGGGAACAGATACAGATATTGCATTAAAAGTCCAGAATATCACAAAGGACGGACAGGGCCGTCTGATCATTAAGGCCGGCAAACCGGATGATATTTCAGAGGTTTACAAATCAATTGATTTTGAAGGTGCAGGAATTGCAGATCCGGAAAATATGCAGGTAACTGCAGAGGGCGTTCAATATGAGTATATTCCGGAAAATTCAAGTGAGGTGCCGGCAGGAGGACTTACTCTCGGCGGAAGTATTCCGGTTCCAGGTAAATTGAAATTTGATCTTAATCATAAATTTAATGATAAGGTGAAGCTGTCCGGTTCTGTTGCTGTTACGATTCCGGATGTAAGCTGTAAGCTGGATGCTGGATTCAGCTGGGGAAAGATAGAGGTAAAGCATTTTATTGCGTCAGTTACAGGAAAAGCTGATTTCGAAGGCGGACTTTATATAAGTGGCGTGAATTCAGAGCAGCAGATCAAACATGCAAGTGGAACTATGGAAACAGTCAGCGATGTACTTGAACTGGGACGAGTTCCTATAAAGCTTGGTACAACTGGTCTTTCTGCAGATCTGGTGGTTTCTCTGTTTTATGATGTGTCCGGGCAGTTTGTTGTGAAATATTCCGTTGAAGCAACCGGCGGATATGAATTCAAAGATGGAAATGGAAGATTTATCCATGATTTCAGTCAGACTTTGACACCGGTCACAATAGAAGGATCTGCGAAATGCGGTCTTCAGTTTGGATTAAATCTGACTGCATTGGAGACATGGGATCTGGCAGGAATTGATATTAAGGTAGGACCTGCGGCAAAGGCAAGCGTATCCTATACAGTTCGTGATGCCGGAAATGTGCTTTGTTCTGATGTAAGAACCTATATTTACGCAGCGGGTGAGTTGAATCCGGATACGGTGGTCGGAAAGTTCCTGAAAACGGTATGGCATTATACGTTGTCCAAGGATTTTCTGTCTGATGATGACGATAATCCACTAAAATTGAAGGTTCATTTTGAAAATGGAACACTGGTGGATAAATGTACAGTCGGAGCCGGAAGCATTGAGGGAAGCGTTTTGGATTCAAACAGCAAAGCTCCTGTAAAAAATGCCAGCGTGGAAGCATATTCCGGAACAGTCAAGGTTGAAAAAACTTTCACGAAAGAAGATGGAACTTATTCATTTAATGATCTTGATGAAGGAATCTACAAAATTGTTGTCACAGCAACCGGTTACCAGAAATATGAAAGCAGTTCCATGGGAGTATCAGCGAACCAGATCACATACGCAGAATCTTTCCTGATGGTATCCAGAGCAGAAGCCGGAGATGGTGAGCTGAGTGGAAGATTTATTCATTCCATGACCGGTGGAAATATAGAAAATGTAACTTATGAATTACGTAAGGGCTGGGATAATGTGATCGGAGAGACTGTGAAAGAAGGCGTATCAGCAGATGGAACCTATACGTTGACCGTGCCAGCCGGAAACTATACGCTGAATGCAAGCAATGAAGATTTTGTTTCTGCTCATATCAATGTTGTAGTTCAGGCAAATGCATGCAGTGAACGTGATGTAACAATGTCACCGACCAATATCAGTGCAGGAGATGAAGGTCTTCTTCAGATCGTGCTTACATGGGGAGAAACTCCGCGAGATCTGGATTCTCATCTGCTGGGACCTGCTGATGAAAACGGGGATGACTACTTCCATGTATACTATAGGGATAAAAATGCATATTCAGAGGATGGAGATGTAATAGCAAATCTGGATCTGGATGATACAAGCAGCTATGGACCGGAAACAACAACCATATACAAAGGCTTTACCGGAAGAAAATATAGCTTTTATGTATACGATTATACAAACGGTGAAGATGATGCGAGTACAGAATTATCTGCTTCGTCAGCCAAAGTAACCGTTTACCGGGGTGGAAAACAGATCTACCAGGCAAATGTACCGGTTAACAGGGAAGGATACCTGTGGCATGTATTTGACTATGATGTGCAGTCAAACAAGCTTATGCCAGTCAATACCTTTGTATATGATTATGAAGTGCCGGAAGCAAATGCAATGGAAGATAATTCAGGCATTATTTCAGAAACAGAAGCCCTTGAGATCATCCGAAACAGTGAAAAGAAAGCTGAAGAAGAGAGCAGCGAGGAACTCAATATGAGTTCTGAAGAAGGAAAGACGGACGATAATACTGAGGAAGAGATATTTGATGATTCCAGTGAAGAGCCGGAGATATCAGAAAGTGGTGATACGGCTGAAGTAATTGAGTTTCCGAAGGACTCTGAAACGGAAGAAGAAAATGATGGAACAGAAATAACAGAAGAGGATAGTGAGAGTGCGGAGGAGCTGCCGGTGGAAGATATTTATGAGGGATCAGAGGAGTTAGGTCTGGCAGGATAAAAATGTACTGTGATCGAACAGATCTCGCTGTTTGTGGCAGTACGCATATTCGGGCCCCATATGCCGGCACCGGAGGTAACGATGTTGTGCATAGTCCCCTTTTTCAGGTAGCCGCAGGAATTTTCCCAGATCAGGCCGGTGATGATGTTCAGAGGGAACAGCTGGCCGTCATGAGTATGGCCGCAGAGATCAAGGTCTGCGCCTGCGGCTGCCACTTCATCCAGTTGACCGGGCTGATGATCCATAAAAATAATCGGGAGTGTTTTGTCAAGGTAGGCTGTAAGCTGGTCAGGATCCTTACGGGTGTCGGACATTTTTCGGCAGCGTGAAGGATCCTTACGGCCTGTCAGATAAAACCGTTTATCTATGAGGACGGTTTCGTCATCGAGAAGCCGGATGTTGGCAGATTCCAGAAAATTCCGCATTCTGGGATCATCATAATCTTTTTTTGCATTGCGGAAGGTAAAACCGGCCAGAATCGGTTCGCTGAGATCATGGTTGCCCCAACAGGCATAAACGCCGTATCTGGATTTCAGCGAACGGAGAATGGCCGCTGTTTTTTTCGGGTTTTTGATCCCTTCATATTCGTTATCAAAAATATCGCCTGCAATACAGATCAGATCCGGATCTTCGGCGTTGATCTTTTTTACAAGAAGCCCGGCATGTTTTTCTCCGATACTGTAACCGAAATGAATGTCTGCGAGCAGGACGATCTTCAGGGAGTCCATTCCCTTCACCTGCTTGTCTATTTTCACATCATAAGTTTTTGTCTTAATATTCCATTGATTAAAAATCCCATAGAGACTGACACCAATGATCAGAAGAGTGCAGACAGCGCCTGTGATTACGAAGGCTTTCCGGGAATACATCCAGGCCGGATGAAGCGTATGCTTCAGGATCAGTCTGCAGAGATCTGTAGTTACGATTACGATCAGGATGTAAAGAAATGTTCCCTGAAAATAATTTGCCGTATTTTTCAGGAAGCGATGGAGCGCAGGGGGCTTCCGGATGAGAAAACAGGTCAGAAGAGAAGTGGACAGAAAAATATAAACACCTGCAAAGCATGCCCGGAACGCAAAGGTCTGGAAAAAATGAGTGCAGGCACCCATCCACAAAATCATCCAGCGGACGATATAAATATTAATGAGAATATATAATGGTGCGAGAAAGATGGCAAGCATGGTGTGTGATACCTCCATTTGTGGCAAGCAATAAGCGGTGAGCAGGACTGATCGTTGCAGATACTTTTTGGATTGATACATAGCATTTCCATAAATTACTGCAGCATGTTCGGAATAACTTTTTTGGATGCATTGATTCATAGAACTGCTATAGTATACAGCAAATAATAATTTTTGGCAAAAGAACATATATTAGGAAAAAGAACGCTTATGGTGCTTTTTATGAAAAAATATGCGCTTCTTCGATATTGTCTGGTGTTTTTAGCAATTGTTCTTCCTTATTTTTCGGCGGCAACCATTAATGGACCGGAGAGGGTTCTGGCAGAGAGGGTGCCGGATATGGAAGAATATCTCCCGGTCATTGTTTTTTCGCAGATTTCTTCGGATATGAAAAAAGAAACCATAAAAGCGCAGACTGTGATCGCACGGTCGAGTATTCAAAGGTGGCTGGGCGAGGGGAAAAATCTGGCAGAGATCCTGAGGGAAAACGGAAGTACAGAGGAAGTCTGGAGATATTTTTTTGCAGAAAAAAGGCAGATCTATGAGCAGGCAGCAAAAGAGACGGATGGACAGGTACTTACATATGAAGGAAAAGTGAGGCTGACTCCCTGGCATAAGAGAAGCGCAGGGAAAACCCGCAGCGGGGAAGAAGTTTTTCATGATGAGGCGTATACATATTTGAAATCGGCAGATAGCAGCGAGGACAAAAAATCTCCGGATCATAAAAAAATCGTGGAAATTCCTGCGGGGCAGCTTTCCGGGGAGCTGAAGATCAAAAAACGGGACAGTGCCGGTTATGTGACAGAGCTTACGATTGGGGAAACACTTTTGGAGGGAGAAAGCTTTGCAGCGGGAATGGGACTGGAATCCGCGAATTTCAGTTTGAAGAAAAAGGATGATATTTATTATCTGCGAGTGCGTGGCAGCGGTCATGGTGTGGGATTTTCCCAGTTTGGTGGAAATGAGATGGCAAAAAACGGAAGCAGTGCGGAGGAAATCCTGGAAAAATATTTTCCGGAGATGGAGCTGAAAGCTGAGGATTAAAGAAAGTCAGGCATCCGAAGCAACGTCTGATAAAAAAATATTCAAAAAATGAATAGACAGCCATATTCTGGACACTCTATAGATATAGAAATGGTGACCGAAACGGCAGCTTTACTGTTTTTTCTGTTACTGAAAATGAACATATCAGACAGAGGTGGAAAGAATATGAAAAGTAAAATCGTGAGAGGTATTATCAACGGAGGTGTTCTGGCAGCAGTGGCGGCACTTGGGATTACTGTTTATCAGCTTGGAACAAAGCCCATCGCAGAAAATCCCCAGGAGGAAAATTCTGTACAGGTAGAAGAGACCGGGCTGGAAGAGGAGCTTTCGGACGGGGAAAACGCAGAGGATGCGGCAGCTGCCGGAGATGGCTGGCAGGATGCAGCACAGGATGAGATCTCTGATGGAGAAACCGGAGATGAAGCAGGTCTGTCAGGAGCTTCAGAAGCCGGAGCAGATGGAGTGACAGGAAGCATCCGTGAGACTGCAGGAAGTGGTACAGCCGAAAATGCAGCGGCAGATGCAGATAATGGAAGTGGTACGGAGGATAGGAGCGTGTCTGCGGCAGCAGGTGCAGACAGAAGCCGCACAGATGGCACTGGAAATACAGCAGATAATGCCGGAAATACATCGGTAGAGGGAGCGGTGAATAACGGAGCTGGAGCTTCCATAGATACCGCAGAGACCTCAGCTGTCGGAATTGCGGCACAGGCTTTGGATTTTACGGAGGATTCCATTATGGAATGGCCGGTCAGAGGAACGGTTCTTGTGGATTACAATATGGATGAAACCGTATATTATCCGACTTTGGATCAGTATCGTGTGAGCTCTGCCATTGCTTTGCAGGCAGTGGAGGATGCGCCGGTGTATGCGGCGGCTGATGGTCAGGTGCTTTCTGTTGTACAGGATGCCTGCACGGGAACGACTGTGACTATGGAGCTGGGAAATGGTTATCAGGCAGTATATGGGCAGCTGAAGGACCTTACTGTGGCAGAAGGTGACACAGTAAAGGAGGGTGAAGTGATCGGAAATATTAGTGCACCTACCAAATATTATTCTGTAGAAGGCCCGAATCTTTATTTTGCAATGAAAAAGGATGGCGTGCCGGTAGATCCGTTTGAATATCTGGAATGACATGGAAAACCGAAAAACAGATATGCCGGGGAGATTTTTGGAAACAGAGCATGGAGGATACGGGATGGGAGGTATATGCATCCCGTATCCTCTGCGTTGTGAAGCGTATTAGTGAGAACGGAGTGAGCAGTAATAAAAATTTCCACTTATATAGGAAAAGAAGCTTTTTTACCGGAAAGAAACCGTGTATAATCTATATTATAAATATGTATACAAGGACAGATATAACAGGACAAAAGAAGAGGTACATAAGTTATGAACATTAATGAAATAGCTAGGCTTGCCGGAGTTTCCAGAGCTACGGTATCCAGATATCTGAATAATGGATATGTCAGCAGTGAAAAAAAGGAAGTCATCCGCAGGGTGATCCAGGAGACAGGCTATCAGCCATCCTCCCAGGCACAGACACTGCGGACCAAAAAAACCAGTCTCATCGGTGTCATCCTTCCAAAGATCAATTCAGATACCATAAGCCGTGAGGTGACAGGGATCAGTGATATTCTTACACGGAGAGGATATCAGCTCATTCTGGCCAATACCAATAATGATGTGGAAGAAGAGCTGAAATACCTTTCTCTGTTTAAAGAACGTCAGGTGGACGGAGTGGTTTTTATTGCTACCATGTTTACCAGAAAGCATAAACAGATGCTGAAGGATTATAAGGTACCGATCGTGATCCTGGGACAGCATCTGGACGGATATCCATGTATTTATCAGGATGATCATAAAGCAGCTTTTCAGGTCACGGAGAAGCTGGCGGAGAAGGGGAAAAAGTTTGCCTATATCGGCGTTACAGATAAGGACGAGGCAGTTGGTGCCTGCAGGAAAAAGGGTTTTATGGATGCTATCCATAAAGCTAAGCTGGAGGTCGTGCCGGAGAGGATGAAGATCGGAAGCTTTACCATGGATTCCGGGTATGAGATGGCGAAGGAGCTTTTTGAGGAGGAGCCTTCCATAGATTCTCTTGTGTGTGCTACGGATACTATGGCGGTGGGAGCCATGACTTATTTGAAGGAGATCGGGCTTCGCATTCCCGAGGATGTTCAGATCGCAGGGATTGGGGATGGAGTTCCGGGTAAGATCGTGGAACCGAAGCTGACAACGGTACATTTTTATTATAAGACCAGCGGAATGGAGGCAGCAGCTATGCTGGCTGATCTTATTGAGAACGATACCGGGATCAGCAAGGAAATAAAAATGGGATGTGAGCTTGTGGAACGGGAATCTCACAGGTAACAGAGAATATCCTCGCAGACAGAGGAAGAAATTATAAGCTATTGTGGAATAGGAGCAGATCTTTTGGGAGAAAAAGACCTGCTTCTTTTTGTGTGGTGCTGTGTTATGGCTGAGCAAACACAGAAAAATGCCAGATTTTTTCTGCGATGTCCTGACTGGTTTGTCTGTCTTGCATCTGTTCTTATGGAATATGTACAATTTTGACCGAAGAAATTTGTGAGATGTTGCGGATTTACAAATAATAATGCAGTAGTTATAATACAAGTAAGATATGAGAACGATTCCATATGAGAACACAAGCAACAACATAAAACAAACCATTGAAAAGTGCTAAAATCATCAAAAAACTTAAAAAAATGGAAAGATTACCGTTCCTTGTATGAATAGATATATGAAATCAATCTCATAAATAAATGAAAAACAATGGATCAGAGATAATAAATCCCGGGAAGCTGAAGAAAGAACAGACAGATCTGATCCGAAGAAAGGGAAAGCAGAAAGAGATGACTGTCCGGGAACAGTAGCAGAAAAGGAGGAAGGACATGGATTACAGAAAGACAGCACAGGAAATCTATGATCATGTAGGAAAGAAAGAAAACATCATTTCCGCGGCGCACTGTGCAACAAGGCTTCGTCTGGTCATTGCGGATAATGACAAGGCGGATAAGGAATATGTAGAGAACATCGACGGTGTGAAGGGCGTGTTTTTCGCACAGGGACAGATGCAGATCATCCTGGGAACAGGAGTTGTAAACAAGGTTTATGATGAATTTATCCAGATCGCCGGAATATCAGAGAGTAGTAAGGATGAGCTTAAGAAGGTGGCAGCATCCAAGGCTAATCCAATACAGAGACTGATCAAGACACTGGGAGATATTTTTGTCCCGATCATCCCAGCTATCGTAGCCAGCGGATTTTTGATGGGAATCATGGAAGCCCTGAACTTCATGGTAAACAACGGCTTCCTGAATATTAACACCAATGGTTCCATTTATGTATTTGCACAGCTTTTCAGTAACACAGCGTATACATTTCTGCCGATCCTTATCGCTTACAGTGGTGCGAAGGTATTCGGTGCCAACCCTTATCTGGGTGCGGTTATCGGTATGATCATGATCCATCCAAATCTGCAGAATGCCTGGACTGTTGCAACAGAGGGTGTGCAGGCAACGCAGAAGGTATGGTTTGGACTTTACTCCATTGACATGGTGGGATATCAGGGACATGTGATCCCGGTTATCATTGCAGTATGGGTACTGGCACAGATCGAGAAAAGACTTCATAAGATCGTACCTGCAATGTTCGATCTTTTTGTAACACCACTTGTCAGTGTTTTTGTAACCGGTTATCTTACACTTTCCATTATCGGACCGATCTTCGTAGCTGTTGAGAACGGACTTCTGGATGGAATCCAGTGGCTGATCGCACTGCCATTTGGAATCGGAAGCTTTATCATGGGTGCCTTTTATGCACCGACTGTTGTTGCTGGTGTTCATCACATGTACACTATCATTGACCTTGGACAGCTGGCCAAATTCGGCGTTACCTACTGGCTGCCACTTGCATCTGCAGCTAACATTGCACAGGGTGGTGCAGCTCTTGCTGTAGGCCTGAAATCCAGAAATCAGAAGATCAAATCCATGGCTGTTCCTTCTGCCTTAAGCGCATGCATGGGAATCACAGAGCCGGCAATCTTCGGTGTAAACCTCCGCTTCGGAAAGCCGTTTATCATGGGCTGCCTGGGTGGTGCATGCGGAGCACTTTTTGCCTCCATTAGCAGTCTTGGTGCCACAGGAACAGGTGTTACCGGTATCTTCGGAATCCTGCTGTGCCTGAATAATCCAGTTGGTTATATCCTGATGTTTGCCATCGCATTTGGTGTGGCTTTTGTGCTTACCTGGATGTTTGGATATAAGGATGAGGTACAGGAAACAACTGAAAAAAATATTGAAGCAGAGAAAAAATCAGATGCTCCGGCAGAAATTGCCCAGGAGAAAACTTCAGAGACAGGTGCACAGACCCTCTACAGCCCGCTTGAGGGAACTGCGATCCCGCTTTCAGAAGTAAAGGATGCAACCTTTGCATCTGAAGTCCTTGGAAGGGGCATGGCAGTGATTCCGTCCAAAGGTGAAGTAAAAGCACCCTGTGACGCTACGGTTTCTACAATTTTTGACACAAAGCATGCCATCGGGCTTGCAACAGAAAGTGGTCTGGAGCTGCTGATCCATATCGGCGTTGACACCGTTGAGCTTGGCGGTAAATTCTACACCGCTCATGTAAAGGACGGTGACGTGGTCAAAAAAGGCCAGACACTGATCACCTTTGATATGGATGCTATTAAGGCAGCCGGCTATGATGTGACCACACCGCTGATCGTAACCAATACCGATGATTATGAAGAAGTAAAAATGCTTGCAGAAGGAACAGTAAATAATGGTTCTGAAGTACTGGAGGTAAAATAAAATGAGTTCTCTGACCAAGGTCCTTGCAGAGGAAGTGCGAAAAATCGAGGAAACGGCAGCAGTTGCCAGGACGATGCAGACAAACCGTTTGACCCATCATCTGATGCCGCCTGTGGGATGGCTCAATGACCCGAACGGATTATGCTGGTACAAGGGAAGATATCATGTGTTTTTCCAGTATTCTCCGTTTGAGGCCAACGGTGGACTGAAATTCTGGGGACATTACTCCAGTGAAGATATGATCAGCTGGAGATATGAAGGGGTTCCGCTTCTGCCGGACAGCATTTATGACTGTCATGGTGTTTACTCAGGCTCTGCCATTGCGGAGAAAGATAAGCTTCATCTTTTCTACACAGGAAACATCAAGATGGATGGAGATTATGATTATATCAATAACGGAAGACAGTCCAGCACTCTTCATGTGGAGAGTGCGGACGGCCTTCATTTCGGAACAAAGGAGGTTGCAGTTTCCTGTGAGGATTATCCGGAGAATTACACCTGCCACATCCGTGACCCGAAGGTCTGGAAGGAGGGGGAAGAGTACCGGATGATCCTTGGCGGCCGTCAGAAAAGCGACCAGGGCGCTGTACTTTTTTACAGATCCGAAGATCTGAAGAACTGGAAATTTGACAGTGAGCTTACTACGGAGAAGACATTCGGATACATGTGGGAGTGCCCGGATTTTTTCACTCTTGAGGGACAGGAGGTGCTTTCTGTATCGCCCCAGGGACTGACCAGAGAAGAGTTCCGTTTTCAGAACATCTATCAGTCCGGATACTTTATCCTGAAGGATGGAAAGCCGGAGGAAAAAGCTTTCCGGGAATGGGATCACGGCTTTGATTTCTATGCACCCCAGACATTCCAGGATGGAAAGGGCAGGCGGATCCTGATCGGCTGGATGGGAATGCCGGATGCAGATGAGGAGTATGTGAATCCTACAGCAGAGAGCGAAGGCTGGCAGCATTGCCTGACTGTTCCAAGGGAAGTTACGTATAAAAACGGAATGCTTTATCAGTATCCGGTGGAAGAACTGAACGGGCTGAGAAAGACTGGCGTTTCCGTCAGCGGTTCCAGTGCGGAGATTCCGGTGAATGGACCGTTTGATCTGGATGTTCAGGTAAAAGGTGAGCAGGGTAAAGTAAGCCTTGGGGAAAATCTCTTCCTGGAATATCAGGACGGAGATGTGATCTTAACTCTCTCCGAGAAGGCCGGCGCCGGACGTAAAGTACGTAAGGCGCATGTTCCGTCCGGTGTGATCGAAAGCATCAGAGTTCTTGCGGATACTACAGCTGTGGAAATCTATGTGAATGGCGGAGAGGTTGTTTTCTCTTCCAGATATTATCCGGAAACGCAGGAACAGACTGTGAAGGTGGAGGCTGTGGAGTGTGATGGGAAGATTTATGTGCTGAAGAATTATGTGATGGAGTAGGCTGGGCTTATTAATCGGGAAATACAGCAAGATCAGAATACGAATACCTATAGAGCAGCTATGCAGTGAATTCCATATTCACAGAAATAAGAAATGACCGTATAATAAAGCAGGTGGGAAAATCCGCAGCCGGAATCCCGACCTGCTTTATCTTTGTTATAAGTGAAATACATGAATTGTGCCGGCTGCTTGAGTATAGAAGGATGGCTGCTGAAGAAATGTTGGTGGCTGTCTTTACATAGAAGGAAGGATATCAGCTGCCGGGATATCGGTCTTACAGGACGACAACGATCTGCGAGGATACTATCGGAAATATACTGGTGTACTGGTATTACATTGCCGAAATTTTTTACAGAAGAGGAAACGGACATGAACTATACATACATCGTACAGTGTGCGGATGGCACGCTCTACACCGGCTGGACAAACTGCCTTGCCAGGCGGATGAAAGCCCATAATGAAGGCAAAGCAGGCGCCAAATATACCCGGGCCAAAAGGCCGGTGAAGCTGGTGTATTACGAAGGCTTTGCCACAAAGGAGGAGGCCATGAGCCGGGAGTACCGGATCAAGCAGCTGACCAGGGAGAAGAAGCTGGAGCTGATGAAGTTTTGAAACTGTCGGAAATCTTTTCAATTCCGGATGCAGACCCGTCACTGGAGCTGAAGGCAGTCATGCTGAATATCAATAAGAATAGTTCAATAAGAGCGAAAAGTTCTGCACGATACCAATACCAGAGCTTTTCGCTCTTTTTGTGTATACACGGCAGGCGGACAGCTGCAACGGAGGCAGAAAAAGACGCTTTATGATAATAAAAATCAAATATTTGGAATTGTGCGAATATTGTGAACATGGTAGAATAAACACAAAAATCAATGAACTCAGTCAGCTGAGAAGAGGAAAGGAAAGAGGATGAAAAAGACAAAAGATTTTTGTCTCCGGCTTATGTGCTGTTTTCTGTTTCTGGGGTTATTTTGCGGAACAGAGGTTTTTGCAGCAGTTCAGGAGGGTAAGCCAGGAGAAACATTTTCCGGGGAATATGCAGTTATCATTAACACAGATACCACAAATCCCGGAAATACGGGAACCTTGCAGTTTGACGGGACATCGGCACAGGCGGCGGACTCTGAAGCAGAAGATTATGCAGTCGTGCAGAGTGGAAGCAATGCATCGGCGCAGGCAGCAACAGAGGGAACTGCGGGAGAGGCAGCAGATGTGGGGCAGGTACAGAGTCTGGAGGATGATCAGCTGCAGGCATACATGCAGGATGACCAGCCGATGCTGACTGCTGTACAGGCTGTGGCGACCACCTATCAGGTAGGTGAAAAAAAGTACATCTATAGAACTAACGGCCATGATATATATGGAAAAACATATGTCTGCATCGGAGTTGGGGAACACTGCTATGTGTGGATGGATGAGACCCTGAAGGCAGATTACGATACCGCAGGGAAAACATCTCTGATCGCTACGGATATGGCAGCTGTCTACGATGGTCAGCCTTACCGTATCCTTAACCAGCTCTGTGCAGGTGATTTTCCGGCACAGGATGGCTCCGGCAAGCTGTCGATCCTGCTGGAGTCTTTAAGTAGCGCCAGCGGTATGTATATGTATGATGAAGGGATCACAGCGATCCATATCAACACACCGTCAGCATCCTCTTATGTTTCGGGGGAGATGTCAAAGAGAAATGGCCTTCTTGTTCATGAGGGACAGCATGCAATCCTCTGGCTGAAAACCGGATTTATGAAAACCGGCAGATATTCGTGGCTGAATGAGGGTCTTGCAGTGGCTGTCATGGACTATCTCTGGGGAGGAACGGACAGCAGCGGCTGGCTGAATGGTATTGGAAGTAATACGGCCATCCGTTCAGGGGCTTCGCTGATCTACGAGAATTACCGGGATGACAATGCACAGGACTATGGAATGCCGTATCTTTTTGTAAGATATGTTATCGACCGGATGGCAGGAAGCTATCAGCCTATGAAGGTGCTTCCAAAGTTTTATACGATCGATGCTTCTTCTCTCAGCTGTGAGCAATATCTGGAGAAAGTAACCGGAGTTTCTTTTAAGGAGCTTATGGCGGATTTTTATACGGCAGTTGCAGCCGGTGAGAGCTCCGGTAAATACAGCTTTTACGGGGATACCATTGCTGCGGCAAAGGCAGCGACATTCCCGCTTTATGCAGGAGATAGCAATGAAAACCATACATTGCCGGCAGCATCGGCAATCCTGGTGAAGCTGTCGAACGGTAAGTTTACCGTTCCGACGGATGGCTCCGCAGGGATTGTTTATCGTATCATTGGAAGCAGAAGCTCTTCCCTTGCACCGGCAGAGGGAGATGGTACGTTTGCAAATCCATATAAGATATCTTCGATCGATGATCTTAATCTGATTCAGGCAAACCAGGGAGCATACTATCGTCTGACAAAAAATATCAGTACAGACGGAAGGACAAATTTTTCGGCATCGTATTTCAGTGGAACGCTGGACGGAGCCGGTTTCACAATAACCGGTCTCCAAAAACCTCTGATCCAGCAGAATGCAGGAACGATAAAGGATCTGAATATTGTTGCGGATTTTGATTATGACAGTCATGATATCCATGGTGTTGTGGCACAGTATAATACCGGTAAGATCCAGGACTGCAAGGTAACCGGAACGGTAACAGGACATATGGGATCCACCAGTTCCATGAGCCATCCGGCTTTTGGCGGGATTGTCGGAGAGAATGAGGTGGCCGGTACTATCAGCGGCTGTTCGTCCGGAGTAAATATTTCCATATCCATGACAGCTACAGACAGCTATGTTGGTGGTATCGCAGGAGTAAACATTGGTACTATTGAAAAATGTGTTGCAGGAGGAAATCTTTCTGTCACACAGGCTAACGGAAATTCTTATCAGGTTTACCTTGGAGGCATTGCCGGCCGGATCGAACAGTTTGGAAACATGGGCGGATATGTGAAACAGTGTGCTTTTACAGGTACGCTTCACGTGACTGGCGGAACAGCAGTTACAGGTCAGATCTGTGCACAGGTAAATGCAAATGTACTCAATTCTGCTATCGGTCTGAACGGACATGTTTCGGACTGTTATGGTAAAAACGGCCAGGGAGCGCTCATTGGGACAAACACGGAACAGACGCTTACAACAGGTGGTGTTCTTACAGCAGAGCAGATGAAGAATCCGGACTCATATAAAGGCTGGAGCTTTGACGGAGACTGGCAGATTTCCAAGGATGGACTGCCGGAACGTGCAGATGCATCGGCGATCAGATCGCTGTCTGTTTCCGGAGTACCGACAAAATGTTACGTGGGAGAAGTTCCGGCGTACTGGGGAAGGCTTATTGTTAATAATTCTACATCAGTAACGATCACGAAGGATATGATCGCCGGATTTGAAAATTCGGAAACGGGGACAAGGGAACTGACGATCAATTATAAGGGAAAACAGATCAGCTGGTCTATGACAGTCGAAAAACCATCTGCCAGTGATATTACAAGTATTGTGCTTTCCGGGCGTCCGAAGACGACATACAGTGAAAACCAGAAGTTTGATCCTTCAGGCGCCAGCTTTTTTGCTACAATAGGTGGACGTTATGTATATATTTACAGTGGCTTTTCCTATGATAAAACAGGTCCGCTGAAGCCTGCGGATACATCCGTGATATTCAATTATTTTGGAAAAGAAATTCCGGTAAATATTACGGTGACAGCCAGAAAAGCAACGAAGCTTTCCGTGCTTGCAGCACCGGCAAAAACTCAGTTTACAGTTGGGAACACGCTGGATCTGTCCGGTGTGAAACTGCAGATCACATATAATGATGGGACGCAGACTCCGATATTTAAAGCGGATGAGCTGGAGAAATATGGTGTTCATGTTGCTTTTGGAAAGAATGGATCTTTTACAACGGTTGCAGCAGATAAGGTTCTGGAAAGTGCTGACAGCGGAAGTACGATCGTATTTTATGCGACGGATAAACTGCCGTCAGAGTATGGCTCGGTAGTTGTGGCGTCATCGACGATCACGGTGCGGAGTCCGCTGACTGTACCGGCACTGGATTTGTATGTCAGTGCAGGAAAAAGTGCGGCGCAGTATCCGTGCACAGATAATGTGACTGGTGGAAGTGGAACGTATGCGACTACAGTAATTGAGGAAAAGCTGCCGACAGGATTGAATCGCACGAATCTGCCCGGAGGAAAATATAATGCTTTTAGCTATACAGGTGTTGTTACGGCGTCAGCCGGAGATTACAGTTCACAGTATAAGATCAGCGATACAGAGACACAGGAGAGTATTCAGGTGACTGTGACGATCCATGTGGTTCCTTCTGATCAGGCTGCATTTTACAGTTTTGTGCTTAAGAAGGTGGAAAATCCTGGACTGAAGCAGGATGTTATCGGTGCGATCGGGGAGGATACGATCGTTCTTCGGGTGCCGAGTGGGACGAATGTTACAGAATTGAAGCCTTCGATTGATTATGGCTCAGGCATGGGAACTGAACTTCCTTCAGGATTCTGGAATGGTTCGAAGCATGATTTTACCAGCCCGGTTGTATATACGCTTACAGCGCCGGATGGGGTTACAAAGAAGTCTTATACGGTAAGTGTGGAATTTTATGATGATACTTCGGAGGAAGTACAGTCTGGTGACGAGATCCTTTCACCGGCTGATAATACGAAGATCAGCTGTAAGGACAGCGAAGAGATCACCCTTAAAGGCTGGGCGGGAGACAGCTCAAAAGAGATTTCTCTTTTCAAATATGTGGTAAATGGAATCAGTTATACTACATCTGCAAATAGCACTACACAGACAATTCCAAATGCCAGAGCATATGAAGTGAAAATTTCCGGAAGCAGCTTGAAGGAAGGAAATAATACTCTGGAAATCTGGGTGATGTATGCTGATAATTCAGGCACCGGAAGCGGTGGCACTTTAAAGAAACTCGGCACCAGAACTGTTGTTAAGGAAGGCCACAAAGCAGTGAAAGACGCAGCGGTAGCAGCCACCTGTGAGACAACCGGAAAAACAGAAGGAAGTCACTGTAGCGTCTGCAATACGGTGATCAAAGCCCAGATCACAACAGCGGCATTAGGCCACAACTGGGACAGCGGAAAGGTAACAAAAGCAGCAACCTGCACCGCAGCCGGAACAAAGACCTACACCTGCACCCGCTGCAAAAAGACACGAACAGAAACGATCGCAGCTACAGGTCACAAGGCGGTAAAAGACGCGGCGGTAGCAGCCACCTGTGAGACAACCGGAAAAACAGAAGGAAGTCACTGCAGCGTCTGCGGAACCGTGATCAAAGCCCAGACCACAACAGCAGCGTTAGGCCATGATTACGGAGAGTGGAAAACAATAAAGGCTGCAACTTATACAGAACCAGGACAGGCAGAAAGAGTTTGCAGAAGAAATGCATCACACAAAGAATACCGTCAGCTCCCGATACTGGAAAAAGCGAAGATCGCTCTGTCAGCCTGCAGTATTCAGCTGTCAGAACAGACCTATGTATACGATGGAATCGAAAAAACACCAACAGTAACCATCACTTACAATGAAAAAACACTGACAGAAGGAAAAGACTACCAGGTATATCTCGCAGATAATGTAAATCCGGGAACAGCAAAGATCACCGTGATCGCCAAAACCGACAGCGATTATACAGGAACAGCCACAATAACCTTTGAGATCCGAAAAGCGCTTCCGGAAAATGCAACCGTGATCGAACCGGGCGCATTCAGCAACTGTACAAACCTGGTGAATCTGAATATCAAAGAAAACGTAACAGAAATAGGCGACAACGCATTTGCAGACAGCAAAAATCTGCAGAATATCTATTTTTATGGCAACAGTCCGAAACTCGGAAATAACATCTTCAAAAATGTAACTGCAACCGTATACTATCCATACACAGACAAAACATGGTCTTTGGATATCCTCCGGGATTACGGCGGAAATATTACCTGGGTACCATGGAATCCAAAAACAGGCAGCCCGGCAAAACGAAGCCTTGCACTGTGCGATATCAGGATCGCAGAGCAGAAATACACCTATGACGGAACCGAAAAAACTCCGGAAATGATCATCATGGATGGAAACTATACACTGCAGAAAAATACAGATTACACCGTAAAATGCAGCAATAACGTCAATGCGGGAAATGCAGAGCTGGAGATCACAGGAGCCGGAAATTACAGCGGAACCTACAAAGCAGGATTCCTTATCGAACAGACAGAGCCGAGCTTGAAATTTGACAAAAAAACAATAACTGTAAAATACGGCACAAAACCATTCCTCTGTGCACTGTCTGAAAAAACAACAGACGGAACCATAACCTACAGCTCCAGCAACCCCAAAGCTGCTGTCGTAGATCCGGCCTCCGGTAAAGTAACCATCAAAGGCGGAGGAACCGCGGCGATCATGGCATACGCTGCAAAGGGAACCAATTATACCGCCGGCTCCACCTTCTGCACCATCAAAGTAACAAAACGCAGCAATACCATCAAAGCCTCCAATATCCGGCGGACCTGGTATGCAAAAGCCCGGAAGATCAGCATCAATGCAAAAGTTTATGGGAAAGCTCCGCTGAAATATTCTTCCAGCAGTAAATCTGTAAAGGTAGACAAAAAAGGAAGGATTACCATTGCGGCGAAATTCACCGGCAGTGCAAGGATCACGATCCGTTCTTCCGCCACAGCAGGATACAATGCCGCCACAAAGAGTATTACAGTCACAGTCAATCCGGCAGGAACTACCCTGATGACGGCAAAGAACCTGTCCGGCAGAAAAGCGCAGATCACATGGAAGAAAAACCGATATGTGACCGGATATGAGATCCAGTATTCCGTAAACAAAAATTTCAGATCCGGAAGCAAAAAAACAGTGTCCGGAGTATCCAAAACGAAATACACGCTGACAAAGCTTCAGAAAAACAAAACGTATTACGTAAGGATCCGCACATACAAAAAATCAGGAACAAAGAAATATTATTCTTCCTGGAGCAAGGTAAAAGCAGTAAGGATCAGAAAGTAGAGGCATGGAAATGAGGATAAATAAAAAAATACTTGCAGGGATTACAGCTGTCAGTATGCTGACTTGCGGGATATGGATGGAAAGTGTTTTTGCAGCGGATACATTCAGTGCGAAGGAGTCAGCAGAAGCTGTATCGGATACTGTGACGGATCCGTCGGCAGAATCTATTACAGGGACTGAAATAAAAGAAGTCCCAACAATAAATGCAGCAGAAATTTCCGAAGCAGAACCGGAAAATAAATCTGAGATCTCAAAGGCACCAGACATGTCAGATGAGCTGGCAGCACCGGATGATCCGGAAACACAAGATACATCAGAAATACCGGAAGAAACAGAGCTTCCGGAAAATGAAGAAGCGGACATTCCGCAGGAAATGCTCCCGGATGATCAGGAAGACCAGCCGGAAGCAGCATTTGAGGAGAACGCAGCATCGGAAGATATGGAAACAGAAACCGATCCGGCAGAAGAAAAGAGCGGTTTTTGTGGAGCGGAGGAGAATACTGTATCCTGGAGCCTTGATGAAAACGGAGTTCTCGAGATCGCAGGACAGGGAGCCATGAATGAATGGCAAAATGAGGAAGAAGTCCCCTGGAACGGATACCGTGACCAGATAACAGAGGTCCGGATCAAGGAAGGCGTTACCAGCATCGGAGCCTATGCATTTGCAGACTGCGAAAAGCTTGTAAAGCTTGACATTGCGGACAGCGTTCAGACTATAGGTGCATTTGCATATTTTAACTGCAGTGGTCTTTCCACACTGACCATCGGCTGAGATCATCGGGATCACAGGCTGGATCAGGCATAATAAGAAGCCCCGGAACACGAGGCAGCTTCAGAGAAGTTATAACTTCGACTTCCTGAGGTCTGTCCGTGTTCCGGGGCTTTAAGTTTTTAAGGTATCCGAAAGGTGAGATTGTTATCTATCTGATCACAGAGTAACTCAGTGGATCGCCATACCGGCTACAAAGAAATACATTACAACAAAATGGCACACACTTCCCAGCATCACAAAGACATGAAATACTTCGTGGGAGCCGAAATTCTTATGCTTCGCATTGAAGATCGGAAGCTTCAGCGCATAGATCACACCGCC
>OBAM01000923.1_pt1 | contig 21574 bp, 14 predicted proteins | sample 1517751 | NCBI WGS metagenome assembly OBAM01 (sample SAMN04571703, study PRJEB22368) | human gut metagenome | biome: human gut; material: stool | host: Homo sapiens | place: Luxembourg | collected 2012-10-18
GGAAGGGATAAACGCTGAAGGCATCTAAGCGTGAAGCCCCCCTCAAGATGAGATATCCCTCCTTCGGGAGTAAGACCCCTTGAAGACTACAAGGTAGATAGGGCAGAGGTGGAAGTGTGGCAACACATGGAGCTGACTGTTACTAATAGGTCGAGGGCTTGATTAAAAAAGCGGTTAAATCTGTATGAAGTTTTGAAAGTACAAATAATTCGATAGAAAGTTAGCAACGTACTTTGTCTACGTTGTTTTCTCATATAGGGGATTGGTCAAATGGTATGATAGGGGTCTCCAAAACCTTTGGTGGGAGTTCGATTCTCTCATCCCCTGTTCTTTAAAAACACCTGTTTAGGTGTTTTTTTATTTATAGTAATTTAAATTAAATTTTTATAGAGGAGAATATATATGAGAAAAACAAGTAACAGCGTGCTTTCGCAATATCGGGGTGCGTTAATGGGAATATCCATCATATTGATTATAGTTTTTCATTTTACGGATGACTGTCATTATTACTCCTATCATTTTAGTGGCTGGATTTCCTTCTTTTGGAGATATATTTCATCATCAAGTGTGGATGCATTTTTATTCTTTTCTGGTCTGGGGTTATACTATTCCATGAAAAAAAGATCAGATGTTAGAAGTTTTTACATAAGAAGATTAAAAAGAATCCTGATTCCTTATTGCATCGTAGCCGCACCCTCTTATATTTTACTGGATGTCTGTGTAGATAAAACAGGATGGGGAGAAGCCATAAAAGACTTCACATTTATCACATTTTTCAGTGATGGAGACAGGCTTTACTGGTATATTGGCCTGATGCTGTTATGCTATCTGATTTATCCCTATATCTTTCAGATTGTGGATAGCGCACGGGACGCAATAGATGGAGAGATCCGTCTGCTTTCTATTGTAAGTGCTGTTACCGTATTAGCACTTGTAATTGCATTATATGAGAAAGATATGTTTGGAAATGTGAATATTGCTTTGCTTCGTCTGCCTGTTTTTATAGCGGGCTGTTTTTATGGCAGATCCAGCTATGAAAAAAGGGAAAGTTATTGGAAATGGTTGATTCTTTTTGCGTTATCCGGCTATTTGCTCACCATGCTTCCAAGTGGATCTCCTATTTTTGCAAGGTATGTGACCGGAATTTTTAATATCTCATGTTGTGCGGGAATTGCCTGGATCTTTTCCTGGTTATCTATGCGCCCGGTTATAAGAATACTGGAATGGTTTGGTGCTCATTCGCTGGAATTGTATCTGGTACATGTTACCATACGAAAATTTATGAAGGGAGCAGCATTTCATACATGCCATCTGCGTTACGAACTGGTGCTGGTATGCAGTTCCATTGTGATTGCATGGATACTTCAGATCCTTGTCCGGTATATAACAGATCATTTGCTTAAGGAAAAGAGGTAAGACATATGACCCTACAGCAGTTACATCAGGTAATTACGATTGCAGAAAGCCGTTCCATGAACGAAGCATCCCGAAAATTGTTTGTCTCACAGCCCAATCTGTCTGCGGTTGTGCGCGAACTGGAAGAAGAAGCAGGAATCACCATTTTTATCCGGTCCAACCGGGGAATCGTGCTTACACCAGAGGGAGAGGAATTTATCGGATATGCCAAGCAGGTCGTGGAGCAGTATCATTTGCTGGAATCCCGTTATATTTCGTCTGCATCCAAAAAGAAATTTTCCGTGTCTATGCAGCATTATACCTTTGCGGTCAAGGCATTTGTGGAAGTGGTCAAGACGGTGGGAATGGAAGAATATGAATTTGCCGTGCATGAGACACAGACGAATCAGGTAATCGAAAATGTGCGCAACATGAAAAGTGAGCTGGGGATTCTTTTCCTGAGTAAATTTAATGAAGCAGTACTCCAGAAACTTTTCAGGGAAAATGATGTAATTTTTGAAGAACTGTTTACCTGTGACACCTATGTATATCTGTGGAAAGGACATCCGCTGGCACAAAGGGATGTAATTTCCATGAAAGAACTGCAGGAATATCCATGTCTTGTGTTCGAACAGGGGAAAAATAATTCCTTTTATTTTGCCGAAGAGATGAAAAGTACCTATGAATATAAGAAGATGATCCATGCGGATGACCGGGCGACCATGCTGAATCTGATGGTTGGTCTGAATGGTTATACACTCTGTTCCGGGATTATCTGTGAAGAATTAAACGGTAATGATTATGCGGCAGTGCCGCTGGCAGAGAGCGAAAAGATGCGGATCGGCTATATCCGGCACAAGGGGATAAAGGTCAGTCCGATCGGAGAATTATATGTGGATATTCTGAAAAAAAGTGGGAAACCACTTTGATAAAAATAGTTTTCGTCAAAAAATGCTTGTTTTGGTCATTGGAAAGGCAATTTTTTGGAGAAATTGCATAAGATAGCAGGTATAAATATAAATACACGAAAAAAAACGGTAAGAATCTGATGGAAACGGTTGCGCGATTACCGTCATTATGCAGGAAAAACCGGAGAAATGCGAAGTTTGCACAACTTTGACAGATGAGAAAAAAAGTGGCATAATCTTTTCTAAACTTGGGGATGATAATAAAAGTATGTTGTTTAAAGGTAGAAAGAGGTGTTGGATTATGTATGAAACTGTTAAAGTAATTCGGTTATCAGATATGGATGAAGTTAAGGATTTTGTACGTGCAGCGGGTGGTTGTGATTTTGATATTGATGTAAAATGTGACAGAACATTCATTGATGCAAAGTCATTACTTGGCATGATTGGTCTTGGCGTAAAGAAGAATCTTCAGGTTTGCTACGGTGGAAAGAATGAAAATTTCGAAAACGTAGTTGCTAAATTTGCAGTGGCATAATACAATTATAATATCGTGACTATGGAACTTTAAGTCCCGCTCCGTATTCCGGAGCGGGGCTTTTTATTGTAAAATAATGGAACAAATAAAAACCCGCTTCATACAACAGGAAAATACCCGCGGGAGAAAGGAAGTGTACATGCAGGAATTACATATCTCTGTGAGAAATCTGGTAGAGTTTATTTTCCGGGCAGGAGATATCGATAATCGTGCTGGAAAGCTGGCGAGTGCAGAGGCCATGATGGAAGGCAGCCGTATCCATCGGAAAATTCAAAAAAGCATGGACACCTCCTACCAGGCGGAAGTACCGCTGAAAATTGAATGGAAAGCCAACGATTACGTACTGGTCGTGGAAGGACGTGCAGACGGAATCGTCTATGGAAAATTTCAGCCGGATCTGCCGGCTGCGACGGAGTCTGTGCTGCAACCGGAGATGGAGTTTGCGGCGGAAATCCCTCCGGAAGAAGAAATCAGCTTCATCGATGAGATCAAGGGTGTATATAGAAACGTTGCGGCAATGGAACAGCCGGTCTACGTGCATAAAGCCCAGGCAATGTGCTATGCGTATATCTATGCGAAACAGAACCGTCTGGAGCGGATCGGCGTGCAGATGACCTACTGCAATCTGGATACGGAAGAAATTCGGTATTTCCGGGAAATTTTCGATTATGAGACATTGACCGTGTGGTTTGGCCATCTGATCGAAGATTATCGGAAATGGGCGGACTGGCAGATTGCATGGAAAAAACAGCGGCAGGAGAGCATTCATGGACTGGAGTTTCCATTTCCGTACCGGGAAGGGCAAAAGAAGCTGGTTGCAGATGTTTATCGTACAATATTGCGGGGAAAGAATCTGTTTATCGAAGCATCGACCGGTGTGGGCAAAACAATTTCCACAATCTTTCCGGCGGTAAAAGCAGTGGGAGAAGGGCTGGCAGACCGGATCTTTTATCTCACGGCAAAGACCATCACAGCAACTGTGGCAAAAGAAACGTTCGCACTGCTGGAAGAACAGGGCTATCGTGCCAAAGTGATCCAGATTACAGCAAAAGAAAAACTCTGCCTGTGTGAAGCGATGGACTGCAACCCGGTAAACTGTCCATATGCAAAGGGACATTTTGACCGGGTGAACAATGCGGTGTTTGATCTCTTGCAGAAATCCAACCTGTTTACCAGAGAGGAAGTTTTAGCGCAGGCGAAAGAATATCAGGTGTGCCCGTTTGAGATGAGTCTGGATGTGGCAACCTGGGCAGACAATATTGTCTGTGATTACAATTACGTATTCGATCCGAATGTATATCTGAAACGCTTTTTTCAGGAGGGGATAAAGGGAGACTATCTGTTCCTGGTGGATGAGGCACATAACCTCGTGGATCGCAGCAGGGAGATGTACAGTGCCGATCTGTACAAAGAAGACGTGCTTGCAGTGAAGCGGATCATGAAAGCGCACAGCCGTACGATCTGCCGTATCCTGGACAAATGCAACAAAGCCATGCTGGAAATGAAACGTGAGTGTGAGCACTACCAGATTCTGGACAGTGTGGGAACGTTGACCTTCCACCTTATGCGGCTGGCCTCCCAGATGGATGAATTTTTGGAAAAACCGCGGGAATTTCCGGAGAAGAAAACGGTGCTGGATTTTTACTTTGCGCTGCGCAATTTCCTGAATATCTATGATCTGGTGGATGACCATTACGTGATCTACAGCCAGATGACGGAGGAAGGTCAGTTCCGGATCCGGCTCTTTTGCGTAGATCCGTCGGTCAATCTGCAGAAATGCATCGATAAAAGCAATTCCACGATCTTTTTCTCCGCAACGCTCCTGCCGATCGGATACTACAAGCGGCTACTTTCCACGGACGAGGATAACTATGCCATTTATGCGCAGAGTACGTTTGCCCAGACACAGAGACTTCTCGCATTTGGCCGGGATGTGAGCACAAAATATACGCGGAGGAACAGAAAAGAATACGAAAAAATCGCGGACTATATCGGTGCAGTCACAGAAGCACAGCAGGGAAATTACATGGTGTTTTTCCCGTCTTACCGGCTGATGCAGGATGTATATGAGGTCTTTGCCGGGAAGGCGGCCGATTCGTGCGAGATTCTGATGCAGCATACTAATATGAAAGAACACGAAAGAGAAGCGTTTTTGGAAGAATTTGAAAAAGAGCGCCAGGGGACACTCGTTGCGTTCTGTGTGATGGGTGGAATTTTCGGGGAAGGCATTGATCTGAAAAACGACCGGCTGATCGGTGCCATCATCGTGGGAACCGGACTTCCGCAGGTCAGCGATGAACGTGAAATTTTAAAGAATTATTATGATGAGCGGGGATTGTCCGGATTTGACTATGCGTTCCGCTATCCGGGAATGAACAAAGTCCTGCAGGCAGCAGGGCGCGTGATCCGGACCAGCGAGGACCGCGGCGTGATCCTTCTGCTGGATGAACGTTTCCTGCAGCGCGAATACGGAGCGCTTTTTCCGAGAGAATGGGAAAAGAGAAGCGTCTGTGGTCTGCCGCAGCTGCGGGAAGAAGTGAGCCGGTTCTGGTCAGACGTCCGGGAGGAGCTTTAAAAACTCTTCGGTGGAGGCAGAAACCGGAAGGGTAGGGTTTAACGAAGCCACCAGCTGCCGCTGCGGGATCGTTTCCTGCGTGCGGACGAGGAAGAGATCCTCCGGCTTGTGTTTCAGACAAAAATCCGGGATAAAAGCAATTCCAAGACCGATGCGGGCCATGTCAATGAGCAGATCGTTGCTGCTGAGCTCTACCTGAGGTAGCAGTTCCAGCTGATGCTGCAGGAAAATGTGGTGCAGAAACTCACTCGTTGTGCTCTTGCGGTCTAACATCATGAGCGGATAGGTGCCAAGTTCCGAGAAAGGAACGATGCGGTCCGCCAGATCAAAATATGCCGGATTGGCGACGAACACATCCGAGAAAGAGCCAACCGTTTTTTGAATATAGGAAGGATTCAGATGCGGGTTTGGAAAATTTGTGATAATCAGATCTACCCGGCGCTGCTCTAACAGGTCTACACAGCCCATCGAGCTGGCATTGGTGATTTTAATCGGAACATCCGGGAATTTCCGATGGAATTTCTGCAGATACGGCAGAAGAAAATAGCGGCAGATCGTGTCGCTGGCACCGATATGCAGCTGTCCTAAACCAAGAGAGCCGGATTCTAAAAGCTGGCTTTCGCCGCGTGAGATCAGATTCATGGCAGGTTCCACATGTTTCAGAAGCAGAGCACCGGCAGGAGTCAGCTGCACTTTTTTTGTGCTGCGGATAAAAAGCGGCTGTCCCAGCTTGCGTTCCAGTGTTTTGATAGACTGGCTTACCGCTGACTGGGAGATAAACAGCTTCTTACTTGCATCCGAAAATGAGAGAGAGCTTGCAACATAATAGAAAACCTTGTATAATTCATAATTGATATCCATCGATCATATCCTCAGTAGTATAGTATAGTATAGGATATATTATATACCTTTCACAAAGGAGAGAAAAGGAGATTATCATGAAAAAGGGAATTTTGAAAACCTTATGCGGATTGATGGCGGCACTCATGCTGCTTGTGTTCGCAGGAACACCCGTTACAACTCAGGCAGCAAAACTGCCATATTACATTAAAATCAATCGTCAGCAGAACTGTGTGACCGTATATGCACTTGATTCCAAAGGCAAATATACCAAACCGGTCAAAGCATTTGCCTGCTCTGTCGGTGTCAACAATGCCACCCCGACAGGAACATTTTCGATTCCGGCAAAATACCGCTGGCATACACTTATGGGCGGTGTGTACGGACAGTATTGCAGCCGTATTCACGGTGGTGTGCTGTTCCACTCTGTGTTTTACAGTTCACAGGATCCGAGCAGGCTGGCATACAATTCTTATAACCGTCTGGGACAGACGGCATCCCACGGATGTGTCCGTCTGAATGTGGAAGATGCCAAGTGGATCTATGACAACTGCCCGGTAGGAACCAAAGTAACCATCTATGACAGCAAAGATCCGGGACCACTCGGAAAGCCAACTCCGGTCCGCATCGATGTAAACAGCCCATACCGCGGATGGGATCCAACCGATCCGGATCCGAGAAATCCATGGCTGAAACTCCGTCCGACGATTAAGGGAATCAAGAATAAAACCATCGAGAGAACAAACAGCAAAGTAGATCTGAAAAAGGGTGTGAAAGCTACCGATTACAGAGGTAAGACACTTAAATTTACCGTTTCCGGAAAAGTCAATGCGGCAAAGACCGGAAAATATAAGATTACATACACCGCAAAAGATGCCAAAGGAAACAAGACCCAAAAGAGCATCGTAATTACCGTAAAAGATACGAAAGCACCATCCATCAGCCTGAAGCGAAAGACACTGACCTACAATAAAGCCGTTTCCAAAGAAAAACTGGTTTCTGCAATTAAGGCAGATGTAGTGGCAAAAGATCTGGGCAAAAAACTTGCGTCAAAATATGTTTTCGTGGATGCCAGAGAAGCACATAAGGCAGTTACCGCTATGGAAAGAGGAACCTATGGAACTTATAGCGTGACCGTATATGCCAAAGATACGGCAGGAAATAAATCCAGAAAGCTGAAAGTAAAGATTAATTTTGTAAATCCAAACCCGGGTACCGATCAGCCGGATCAGCCGGAACCGGACACTCCGGGCGTTGTAACGGACAGTGCAATTACCGTACAGTAATTTCATAAGAACAGGTAATAGATATCGTAAGCGATATTAATTTTACTTAATTGTCAACCCATGATACAATAACATAAAGATCAATAGAATGCCCCCGAATACAGGGGGCATTCCGTTTCGCAAAAGAAGGAGGTAAATCCAATGGGCAATGTACGTCGTGTGTACGTAGAAAAGAAACCGGATTTTGCCGTAAAGGCAAAAGAATTAAAACATGAGGTAAAGCATTATCTCGGAATCGCTGCAGATCAGGTGCGTGTTCTGATCCGTTATGATGTGGAAAATGTATCGGATGCCACTTACCAGAAGGCATTGCAGACGGTATTTTCCGAGCCGCCAGTGGATGATATTTATGAGGAGAACTTTGACGCAGAAGGCGGAAACGTATTTTCCGTAGAATTCCTGCCGGGACAGTTCGACCAGAGAGCGGATTCCGCAGAGCAGTGCGTGAAGCTTTTAAATGAGGATGAGGAGCCGATCATCCGCAGCGCGACGACCTATGTGATCAAGGGTGACATCACAGAGGATGAGTTAGAGGCGATCAAAAAGTATTGTATCAATCCGGTAGATTCCCGTGAGACCGGTATGGACAAGCCGGATACCCTCGTACAGAATTTCGATGAGCCGGCAGACGTGGCAGTTTTCGACGGATTTATCGACATGGCAGAAGCACACTTAAAGGAACTGTACAGCTCTTTAAATCTTGCCATGACCTTTAAGGATTTCTTACATATCCAGAATTACTTCAAAAATACCGAGAAGCGGAATCCGTCCGTGACAGAGATCCGCGTGCTTGATACTTACTGGAGTGACCATTGCCGTCATACCACCTTTTCGACAGAACTTAAAAATGTGAAGTTTGATGAAGGATTTTACCAGGCACCAATCAAAAAGACTTACGAAGAATATCTTGATACCCACAAGAAACTGTATGCGGGACGCGATGACAAGTTTGTCTGCCTGATGGATCTGGCACTGCTTGCCATGAAACGTCTGAAAAAAGAAGGAAAACTTGCAGATCAGGAAGAATCTGACGAGATCAATGCATGTTCCATCGTGGTACCGGTGGAAGTAGATGGAAAGACAGAGGAGTGGCTTGTAAACTTTAAGAACGAGACACATAACCATCCGACCGAGATTGAGCCGTTCGGTGGTGCTGCTACCTGTTTAGGCGGAGCCATCCGTGATCCGCTTTCCGGAAGAACTTATGTGTATCAGGCAATGCGTGTGACCGGAGCCGCAGATCCAACCGTATCCGTAAAAGATACGATTGAGGGTAAGCTGCCACAGAAGAAGATCGTGCGCGAGGCAGCCAGAGGTTACAGCTCTTATGGAAACCAGATCGGACTGGCAACCGGATATGTCAAAGAAGTTTACCATCCGGATTATGTAGCAAAACGTATGGAGATCGGTGCTGTCATGGGTGCCGCACCGAGACGTGCCGTACAGAGACTGACCTCTGATCCGGGAGATAAGATTATCCTTCTGGGCGGACGTACCGGACGTGACGGTATCGGTGGAGCAACCGGATCTTCCAAGGCACATAACACACAGTCTACGTCTGTATGTGGTGCCGAGGTACAGAAAGGTAATGCACCGACTGAGCGTAAACTGCAGCGTCTGTTCCGCAGAGAAGAAGTCAGCCATATTATCAAAAAATGTAACGATTTCGGTGCCGGCGGTGTATCGGTAGCCATCGGTGAGCTTGCAGACGGACTGCGCGTGAATCTGGATAAAGTACCGAAGAAATATGCTGGTCTGGATGGAACGGAGATTGCAATCTCCGAGTCTCAGGAGCGTATGGCAGTGGTTGTCGCTCCGCAGGATGTCGAGCAGTTCCTTGCTTATGCAAAAGAAGAAAACCTTGAAGCAACCGAGGTGGCAGTTGTTACCGAGGAGCCGAGACTGATCTTAGAGTGGAGAGGAAAAGACATTGTCAATATTTCCCGTGCATTCCTCGATACCAACGGTGCGCATCAGGAAGCAGATGTCGAAGTCGAGATGCCAAAAGAGGAAGACAACTTCTTTAAAAAGATCGAACTTCCGAAAGTTGCAGATGCATTACAGAAAAACGACAACAAATCAGCATGGCTTGCCATGCTTGCGGATCTTAATGTATGTTCCCAGAAGGGACTTGTCGAGATGTTTGACGGTTCCATCGGTGCGGGAAGTGTCTACATGCCATACGGCGGCCGCTATCAGCTGACCGAGACACAGAGCATGGTTGCCAAACTTCCGGTTCTGAAAGGAAAATGCGATACCGTAACCATGATGTCCTACGGATTTGATCCGTACTTATCCTCCTGGAGTCCATACCACGGATCGGTATATGCCGTACTGGAATCCCTTTCCCGTATCGTGACCGCCGGTGGTGACTACAAGAAAGTACGCTTCACCTTCCAGGAGTATTTCCGCAGAATGAGTGAAGATCCAAAGAGATGGAGTCAGCCGTTTGCAGCACTGCTCGGTGCATTTGATGCACAGATCGGTTTCGGCCTGCCATCCATCGGTGGAAAAGATTCCATGTCCGGAACCTTCAACGATATTGATGTACCGCCGACACTCGTTTCTTTCGCAGTCGATGTGGCAAGAGAAAAAGACGTGATCACACCGGAACTGAAAGAAGCAGGAGATAAGCTGGTACTCTTTACGATCGAAAAGAACGCGTATGATCTGCCGGTATATGAGCAGGTGATGAAACTGTATGACAAGATTCATGAGCTGATCGGCAAGGGAGCAATTCGCAGTGCCTATGCACTGGACGGAAAAGGTCTGGCAGCAGCAGTCAGTAAGATGGCATTCGGTAACAAATTAGGTGTAACCATCGCCGATGATGTGACTGCAGAAACCTTATTTGCGCCGGGATTCGGTAATATTGTTGCAGAAGTAAAAGAAGAGTTTCTTCCTATTATAAAAGAAGCATCCGGAGTTGTTGTCGGTGAAGTGAACGATGCACAGAAATTCGTATACAAAGACATGGCTCTTTCCATGGATGAGGCACTTGATGCATGGCAGGGAACACTCGAGCGTGTATTCCCAACCCGCGCAACCGAGGATAAAGAAAAAGTACAGAGTGACGTATACGATACAAAGAACATCTATGTATGCAGAAACAAAGTCGCAAAGCCGACCGTATTCATTCCAGTATTCCCTGGAACAAACTGTGAGTACGACAGTGCGAAAGCGTTTGAGCGTGCAGGTGCCAATACAATTGTAAAAGTATTCAAGAATCTGAGTGCAGCAGACATCCGTGATTCTGTCGATGAATTTGTCAAGGCAATCAACCAGTCACAGATCATCATGTTCCCGGGCGGCTTTTCCGCAGGAGATGAACCGGAAGGATCTGCAAAGTTCTTTGCAACGGCATTCCGGAATGCAAAGATGACCGAGGCAGTAAGCAGACTGCTGTCAGAACGTGACGGACTGGCACTTGGTATCTGCAACGGATTCCAGGCGCTGATCAAACTGGGACTTGTTCCTTACGGACAGATCCAGGCACAGAGTGCGGATTCCCCGACACTGACCTACAACACCATCAACCGCCACATCAGCAAGATGGTATATACCAAGGTTGTGACAAACAAATCCCCATGGCTGCAGCAGGCAAAGCTTGGTGCAACATACTGCAACCCGGCATCCCATGGAGAGGGACGTTTCGTAGCTCCGAAGGAATGGCTGGACAAGCTTTTTGCAAACGGACAGGTTGCCACCCAGTATGTCAATGAAGCCGGCGAGCCAACCATGGATGAAGAGTGGAATGTCAATGGTTCGTACATGGCAATCGAGGGTATCACCAGTCCGGATGGACGTGTACTCGGAAAGATGGCACACAGCGAGCGCCGCGGTGAGGCCGTTGCCATGAACATCTACGGAGAGCAGGATATGAAGATCTTCGAATCCGGAGTTGCTTACTTTAAATAGAATTGTTTATCTTCACGCGTAGTTTCACTCGAACTACGCGTGAAATAGTTTTAATAATAGAAAAAAGTGAAAAAACTCTTAAATGCTTAAGAAAATATTAAAGAATTTTTTCAATAAAATGTAATTTTGGTGTTGCAAAGATACAATACTTGGTGTATGATTGTCACGTAGAGTAGTTAAAAGAGTACTATAAATAGTACGACAAGTGATGAACTACTATCGAGGCTATGGAAACTGGAACTTGTTCCAGACAGACCTTACAATTACAGATACATATTAGAAATATAAGTCATCGGAACCTCAGCTTGCTGATCTTGATGCTGGACAATCAACGTTGATATCACACTCTACGCCGACGTCTGATGTACGAAAGTTTCTGGTCATTTATGATTTGTGTGTCTGTAGATGAAACTGACGATGGACTTAACAGTAAGACCGAGGAAGGTCAGTGGAGGCAATTAGCGAGAACATTGGACTGGAAAAATCGTCCGCAGCGGTTTGGAAGAGAAGATGAAGGAACTTAAACGTGCAGGGTTAAACGAGTAGAAGAGATGGAAGTTAGTCAAAAAGAAAGAGAGGAAAAAACATGAAATCAAGCAAAAAAGTGTTAGCTTTTGCTCTCGCTGCAGCTATGGTTGTAACAGCAGTTCCTGCTACAAACGCACAGGCAGCTTCTACAGCAAAGCTTAGCGCAAAAAAAGCCACAGTTTATTCTGAGGGCTACAAGACAGTTACAGTTAAAACTCCAAAGTCTTGGAAGTCTGTTAAAGTAACTGCAACAAGCAACAAGAAGTCTGTTGCAAAAGTTAAGAAGACAGCAGCAAAGAAGATCAAGGTTACAGGTGTTAAGCCAGGTACCGCTAAAGTTACGGTTAAGGTAACTTACAAGACTTCTACAAAGAAGAATGCTAAGACTCAGACAAAGAAGCTTACTTACACAATGAAGGTTGCTAAGGCAAGCGTTGCTTTATCTGGAGATTCAGCAGTAGCAGTTGGAAGCACAACTAAGTTAACAACAACTAAGAAGGCTTCTTCAAGAGCTAAGATCACTTACACATCCAGTGATGAGACAATTGCAACAGTTTCTGAAGACGGAACTGTAAAGGGTGTTAAGGCTGGTAAGGCTACAATCACAGCTAAGCTTACAATTGGTAAAGATACAGCTAAAGCTACTCAGGAAGTAGAAGTAAAGAACTATGTTCTTCAGTCTGTAGCACAGACAAAGTCCAATACTTTACAGGGTGTAATTCTTGGTGAAACAAAGAATATCAAAGCAACAGACATTAAGATTACAAATACTGCAAATCAGAATGTAATTGCTGTCAAGAGCGTAACACCTGATAAAGCTGATGCTTCTAAGGTTACTATCGAAACATTTGCTGATATGAAAGATGGCGCTAAGTACACTGTAGAACTTGATGGTGTAGCTAAAGAATTTACAGCAACTAATGGTGTTGTTACTGACGTAAATGTAACACCTGTTACAATTCCTGCAAATACAAAGGGAACTGAGATTAAGGGACAGACTGTTGATAAAGACGGTATTGTAATTGATGAGTTTAAGGTAAGCGAAGCTGCTTTAAAGAATGCAGAATTAAACCTTTCTACAACTCAGGGATATGTAGATGGCGATAAGCTTGTTCTTCCTACAGTTGGAAACAAGGGAACAGCAGAAGTTAAGTATCATACATATAAGTTTGATACAAACGGAAACGAAATCGGTGCATATACAAAGAAAATTGATATCACAGCAGTTGCTGAGGATGCAATTACAACAACCGGATTCAATATGACTTTTGCAGGTAAGACACCTAATTGGGATAAAGATAAAACAACAAATCAGTTAGCAATTGGATCTGGCAAGGATGCCTATTTCAAATTTGTAGGATCTGATAATAAAGAAATTACAAATTACAATGAGTATTCTGTTGTATCCAGTGATGATTCTATTCTTTTATTACCAAAAACTCTGTTAACTAACAGTACTACTGGTGTAACTGTAAGTGGTATTAAAGAAGGAAATGCATACATCAATGTATTAAATAAAGATGGAAAAGTAATTAAATCTTTACCAGTTGTTGTTACAGCTACTGGAAAACTTACAAATGTAACACTTGGAAATACATCTTTAACAATTTCTAAAAATGTTAAGAGTGTTACTAATTCTGTAAGTGTAAAGGCTGTTGATCAGTATGATAATGATATCACTGCATCATCAACAGTTACTCCAACTGTAGTAAATGCTGGTGCAAAAAAACCACTCACATTATCATGGGATAAAGATGCAAAGACTGTTAATGTTACTGCAGACACTGATGCAGAAGATGGTAAGACATATACTGTTAAAGTTGAAGTAAAGAATGATAATGTTACTGTAAATCGTTACTTTACTGTAAAGACTGTAAATACATTGAGTGATGTAGCAAAGGCTACAGATTTAAGAGTTGAGGTATCTGGTTTAACAGATGGTAAAGTCGATATGGCTGTAGCTGATGATGCTAACGCAACAAAGGCTGCAAAGACTGTTACTGTACGGGTAGCTGCATATGACAATGGTGCCAAAATTGGTTATGTAGATGATGCTACATATGAGATCAATAATGATAAGCAGTCTACTGTTACAAAGGCTTCAACAGGTGCTTCTATTTCTGTTGTTTCTTGCTCAGCACTTGGAATTGTTTCTAAAAATCTTGAAGCTGGCAAGTCTTATACAGTAACTGTTAAAACTGCTAACAAAACTTTCACAACAACATTTGCTGTAGTAGATACTCAGGCATCTGCAACTGTTAAGGTTACAAAGAAAACAACTACAAAGACAAATGCAGCAGAGATCTTAACTGAGACTTGTGAAGTGACTTACGATGGAAAGAAACTTGAGAATCCAGAATTTACAGTTGATTCTAAAGATGTTAAGACGATAAATGGTTCTACTTATATCGCTAAGGCAAACGTAAAAGTAACAAATAAAGAGAGCATTACTTACACAGTACCAGTTACTATTAACACAACATTTACATTTACAAAATAATTTATTATTGTAAATAGTTTTTATAAGACTGTCGCACTATATTATGGTGCGGCAGTTTTATAAGTTAAATAATTGATGCAGTAATTCTGAATTATAAAAATAGTACAGGAGAAATTATAATATGAGAAAATTGCTATATTTAGTTATCCGTGATGGAAACATCGTATCTTCGTATCATAATAAAAGTCAGGCTAAAGATGACATGATAACCAGAAATGCTGATGTATTAACTGATGCTTTAAAACAAAATGAAATAGATGATCCGGAAATTGAAGATATTGAGGATGTCGGCTACGATGCAGATGGATTTAAAGTCGGAACCATTGATATTACAAATATCAACTTTGCCGAAGATCCCGGGAAAGAAATAATACTCGAGACTTTGGAAGGTGGAGATGAATTTTCAATTGATGAATTAAGACCTTTTATCAAATAACAAAAGAAAGCGGATAATGAGCTATGTACGATAAAATTTCGGAAGTAAAAAATAATATGAAAAGAATAATCAGAGCCAGAGGTATGACTCGCTCTGAAAAATATACACAAATCAAACAACTGAATCAATCCCTGTCATCAACCGAACAAAACATTTTAATAAAAGAACTCCATAGAGACTGTGACTATTATAACACTCTTTCCGATATAAAAGAAATAATTACCATAGGCTTAATGGGGTTTCCACTCTTGCTTTCTATTTATAGTTTGTGGGTTGATAGAAATGGAATTAAATTTTCTGATTATACGTCAACTCTTAAGTATATTTTGGTTTTTAATATTTTCTGTCTCTTTATCTTCGTTATAACATCAACCTTAAAAAATCACTGGGTAAATAATGCAAAATATCTGCTGGATATTTTGGGAGATGAATAAAATGGACTATCCGCTGTTTAAACGATGCTCATCTACAGATTTTCTCTTCATTTCATATGCAACTAACTGTTTCAAAATTTTCCGTTATATCTCTACTGGGATTTGATATTCTGCTGATACTAAATTTTAGTTTGCACTATTTCTCTTTTACATAAAATATTTTTAGTTGTCGCAAATCATAAATTAAATCATCATATATTCCGTACATTATCCCTTCAATGAATGGAATCAAGGTATAAACTGCAACAAATATAAATATACAATACACCAATAATAATATAGCATTACTAGCTCCTACATTAGATGAAGTAAATAGTTGTTGAATAATGTATATTGTGATTGGTACAATTAATACACTGAGAGCTTTAACAGGTTTTTTGATTGGTAAAAACAGATTAGCATCCTGTTTGGCTTGATTAGCTTCATCAATCAATAAGTCAATTTTTTGAGTGGTGATTGGCAAATTATTTTCTTTAAATAAATCAAGTAAAATATTCATTCTGTCTGTTGAATATTCTTTACTGTTTTGTATTAATACAGACAGGTCTCTGGTATCTGACAAACTTTTGTGCAGAAAAATTATTATGAATATGCTACCAATAAGTAATGTAATTCCAAATGCCAACTCACATTTTGCTATTTTAAAACAACAACCTATTATAATCATCAAAAAACCTATTATTACAATTATTTTTTGATAAAACGGTAACTTTCGAAAAGTAATGGTTGATTTTAACTGTTTATGTTTCTTTTTGTAACTAAGCATAAAAGTACTAAATCTCATGTTGTGTCCACCTCATAAAAAAAGAGGTTGCTTCGACAGCCTCTTTTTATAAAATGTAATTATTTTAATGTAATTGCCCCAGAATTAGAGTTTCCGGGTTTATGGGGTCAGCCCCACAAATTCTAAACTTACATGGTCTTATTTCAAAAGCAGGTAATCTTTCTCCTAAAATAAGACTACAACATCGTGCGGTCGCGCTGCTGAGAATCCGCGGTTAATTCCGATTCGGCACAATCGGGTAGGCGGATACATCAAAAATAAAATGCAGTTAGTACCTACCACAATGTGCCGTTGGACAAAAATTTACCTTATTCATTCAATTTTACACCTCTATCGGGATTTGATATCCGGCCGCAGACATTTCTTTTTCAAATTCTTCTACAGAAAGATTCAGTTTCTGGGCTCCACGCACAATTCCATAATCACCTTCCTGTACGGACATAAATACTTCTTTTTTACGACCTTCTGCAAGTCCTTCCTTCCGGCCTTCCTCCCGGAGAACATCTTCATATTTCTTTTCATCAAATTCTGTAAGACACATATCACACACCTCCCTGCGATGCTGTTCCAAAAAATCTCTGAGAATATTTTCCTCTATGCATTCCCTGACGGCAAGATCAATGGCTTCTTTTAATTCCATGGACTCCCGGTATCTTTTGATCTTTGCAACAAAGACCGCGTATTCATATAAAACGTGGCAACTGTCCATGATGGACTGATTTTTTCCACTGTTTATGTTGATCATTGTGGCTGTCCATTCATATTCACCAGCTCCGGTATCTGTTTCAAAGGCATCCGATAACCGCAGAGTCCTTCGTTCTTCCGCCATGTCCTTTTCACTTCCATTGTAAAAGACAATGTAGTGGGGGCGTGGGATTTTCAACAGATGCTTGCTGTACAGCCGCTCGGAACGGTGAATCAGTTTCCGGTACAGATCCGCATAATACAAAAATCCACGGAGCGGCATATTCGGGTTATAGGAACTCTGATGTTCGTAAAGGCTCAATGTTTTGTCAATCAGAAATGAAACATCATTTTTGTATTTCATGTAAATGACATCTTCCAGAGTTGTGTACTCCAGATCATCCGGATCGGTATATGAGGTATGGTTTACCGCATTATAAAGACTCAGGGCATTTCCTTTGTTTTCGCCAAACAGTTTCCGAAATACGGTGTCCTTGTATTTTTTATTTACATGAATGTCATCATTTATTTTTGTCATTGACTGTCGGGATTCTTTTCGTTAAAATCCTTTGTTTATCTACCTATATTATAGCATATGACACAAGGATTACAACTGAAACAATTTGTCACTTATCTGTCTCTTATGTGTTAATTGTGTGTTACTTGTAGCGCTAATATTACCTCCATTTATTTTCACAAACCCAGTATTTCCAACACTTCCGTGGAAAATACCATGCGTATTTCCGGTTAAGAAAAATTCTATTTCTGGTGGAAAGACGGATTTAAGAAATACGAATATTGAAATTTCCGGTGAACGAGTAAAATTATAATTGGGATTTTATAGAAAAACCCCAGACGAAAATCGTCTGGGGTTCTAAGGTTAGATGAATAAATTTAATCCAGTCTAAACTATTTAGCTGTAATTGTACCAGGTACGGTTACTGTAACATATGTATCAATACCAGTAGCTACATTAACCTTTACAGTTAACTTAGTAACTGTGAAGTACTGTCCAGCAGAAACAGAAGTAGATGTTCCAGAAACTTCCTTACCATCTGTATTCTTCTTAACCTTTACTTCACCAATAGTAAGAGAACCATCTTTATCTGTAATATCTGAAATAGATGTGTAGGTCTTGCCATCAAATGTTACGATGAGAGCCTTCTCTAACATATCTCCTACAGTACCAGCTGCTACTGTATTATTCTTTACTTCTACTTCAGCCTTAGCCTGAGTATCAGTAATAGTGAATGTTGTTGAAATAGTAACAGTCTTTGTTGTTCCGTTCTCAGTAATATTCTTCTCTGCGATAACAGTATATTCTCCAGCATCAAGCTGTTTAACAGCCAGCGCACTACCACTGATAACAACTGGTTTAACAACTAATGTACCAGTAGAAGCACTAATAGCTGCATGTGTTGTGGTTTCAGCAGTCTTATTTCCAACAAAGATCTTAGTTCCATCAGCCTTCTTTACAGTAAAGGTAGCATCATCTACTACTTTTTTGTCAACACCATCAGCAACACCAATCATTTGAATATTGATTGTTTTATCCTTGTTATCATTGTCGACTTTCATATCTACATTTTTATTGTCGATGTCAAGACGATACGCAGAAACAACAGCATTATCAGCGGCTTTCTTAACAGATACACTTACTGTTCTAGCAGCAACTTCTTTATTGTCCTTTTTATAAGAAATCTTGTAAATATAGTTTCCCTTTTCGGCAGTAGCATTGAATGTTACATCCTTGCCAGTTTTTGCAGTAAATGTGAAATATTTGTTTGAAGCATTAGCATTAACGGTATTCACAGTCAAATCTTTAGCATCAGTAGAAAGGCACTCAACATTCAGATTATAATCGCCACCCCATTTATCACCATACTGATCTTTTAAAGTAACATTTACTTTCTTTGTATCATTTGATAAATCTTTTGAAAGGGTAACATTTGTTTTATCTACGTCAAGAGTTGCAACAGCTCTTTCAGCTACAATATCAATTGCAACAGAACCTACAACCTTATCATCCTTTTTAACAAGAATATAAGCTGTACCATTCTTTAATGCTGTAATTCCGATAGAATTGTTAGTTCTAACTTTATTATCTGCAAGCATTAATACAGACTTGTCAGATGATTCAAATGTATACTTGCTGTAGTCTGAAATTTCCTGATTATCAGCATTCTGAATCTTGAATATTGCAAACTTTGTCTCATTTACAGCAATCTTATTTGTATTTTTAGCCTTGTCAAACTTCTTTGCAGAATCATCAATTCTTACAGCAAAGTTGTTGATCTCAGACTGAGCAGAAGCAGTAATTGTTACCTTGTTTGGTCCAATGTTTCCTTCTGGCTTACCATTCTGGTCATACTTACCTGTTTTGTATGTGATCTCAGCTGTAGCTGTATCGCCAACTTTGTTTAAGTATAACTTAGAACCGTTTGTATAACCGTTTCCGTTTGTATTGATTGTAAAATCATAGCTAGCATCAGGATCGCCATACTTAAGCTCTTTTACAACAACACCATTAGCATCCTTAGATACTAACTTAATTTCTGTCTCAGTAGCATATGGGATTGTAGCTTTATCAAGTGCGATAGAAGCAACCTTTCCGTCAGAAGCTACGAATGTCTTTGTGATTCCATCAAGAGTCACATCATATGTAGCTGCATCCTTTAACTCACTGAACAGAGTTAATGTAACCTTAGAAGCGTCCTTAGAATCAACTGTTACCTTAGATACTGGGTAAACAACGTTTGTTGCTTCACTCTTTACTGTGAAATCAGTTGCCTTAAGGTTCTTTGTATCGCCAGTAACAGTAGCTGTAAGCTCTGTTAACTTGTTCTGTGCTACAGTAGAAAGAACATAATTCTTAACTTCTACTTCCTGAGTAGCTGTAGCTGTATCTTTACCGATAACTAACTTAGCTGTGATAGTAGCCTTACCAGCCTTAACACCCTTTACAGTTCCGTCTTCAGAAACTGTTGCGATTGTCTCATCACTGGATGTGTAAGTGATCTTAGCTCTTGAAGAAGCCTTCTTGGTTGTTGTTAACTTAGTTGTGCTTCCAACTGCTACTGCTGAATTTCCAGATAAAGCAACGCTTGCCTTAGCAACTTTCATTGTGTAAGTAAGTTTCTTTGTCTTTGCCTTAGCACTCTTCTTTGTAGAAGTCTTGTAAGTTACCTTAACCGGAAATATAGATGGTATTTTCCGTGGAAGGGTTTGAAATACTGGGTTTGTAAATAGCAATTGATGCAAAATTATTGCTACAAGTAACACGTAATCAACATATAAGAGACTGGCAAGTGACAAAAATGAGGAACCACTTATAATGTAGAATATCAAATTTCAACAACAGCGCAAAACGAAATATGTAATACAAAAAGTGCCAGCATTCAGCAATAAATCGAATACTGACACTTTTGAGTGATCGCAAGTAAAGTTTTCCGTTCCTCGGAATATTCTTTTTTAGTTCTTCCGCAAGACCTTCCTTTATATCTCTACCGGGATTTGATATCCGGCTGCAGACATTTCCTTTTCAAATTCTTCTACGGAAAGATTCAGTTTCTGAGCTCCCCGCACAACTCCATAATCACCCTCCTGTACGGACACAAATACCTCTATTTTGCGACCTTTTGCAAGCCCCTTTTCAAGCCCTTTTTCAAGTCCTTCTGCAAGTCCTTTCTCCCGGCCTTCCTCCCGAAGAACATCTTCATATTTCTTTTCATCAAATTCTGTAAGACACATATCACACACCTCCCTGCGATGCTGTTCCAAAAAATCTCTGAGAATATTTTCCTCTATGCATTCCCTGACGGCAAGATCAATGGCTTCTTTTAATTCCATGGACTCCCGGTATCTTTTGATCTTTGCAACAAAGACCGCGTATTCATATAAAACGTGGCAACTGTCCATGATGGACTGATTTTTTCCACTGTTTATGTTGATCATTGTGGCTGTCCATTCATATTCACCAGCTCCGGTATCTGTTTCAAAGGCATCCGATAACCGCAGAGTCCTTCGTTCTTCCGCCATGTCCTTTTCACTTCCATTGTAAAAGACAATGTAGTGGGGGCGTGGGATTTTCAACAGATGCTTGCTGTACAGCCGCTCGGAACGGTGAATCAGTTTCCGGTACAGATCCGCATAATACAAAAATCCACGGAGCGGCATATTCGGGTTATAGGAACTCTGATGTTCGTAAAGGCTCAATGTTTTGTCAATCAGAAATGAAACATCATTTTTGTATTTCATGTAAATGACATCTTCCAGAGTTGTGTATTCCAGATCATCCGGATTGGTATATGAGGTATGGTTTACCGCATTATAAAGACTTAGGGCATTTTCTTTGTTTTCGCCAAACAGTTTCCGGAATACGGTGTCCTTATATTTTTTGTTAACATGAATATCAGCATTTGTTTTTCCATTTTTTTTCAGAATTCCTTCCTTTATAATCTTTGGTCTATATAAAACATGGGTTATTACGGATTACAGAAGATTTCTTAGCATGATAGCAGAATCCACAGATTCTTTCTCCATTCCATCTTCAACTAACTGTTCTGGAGTTTTTCCCTCTTTCAACTTTTGAACGATTTCAAGCAAGGTTTTCCGTTCTTCAGAACGACCTTCTTCTCGACCTTCCTCCCGGCCTTCCTCCCGGAGAACATCTTCATATTTCTTTTCATCAAATTCAGTAAGACACATATCACACACCTCCCTGCGATGCTGTTCCAAAAAATCTCTGAGAA
>OBAM01000930.1_pt1 | contig 21517 bp, 20 predicted proteins | sample 1517751 | NCBI WGS metagenome assembly OBAM01 (sample SAMN04571703, study PRJEB22368) | human gut metagenome | biome: human gut; material: stool | host: Homo sapiens | place: Luxembourg | collected 2012-10-18
TAGATAAATTAGGAGTGGACGTTATTATTCCTAATTTTGATTATTTAAAAGATAATAAAGATAAAATTAAAGCTATATTTATTACGCATGGTCATGATGATGTAATGGGAGCACTTCCTTATTTATTACAAGAAGTGAATGTTCCTATTTATACAACAGATCTTACAGCTGATTTAATTGATCAATTATTACAAAGATATATGAGACATTCTCATGTTTCATATAAATATAAAATCAAAAGAGTAAATATGAATGCAACAATTAAAGTTGCTGGAGTTGAAGTGGACTTTTTCCCAATTACGCATTCTATTCCTGGAAGTGTAGGGTTAGCATTTTTAACAGACTATGGTTATATTGTCTATAGTAGTGAATTTATTATTGATTTTGGAGCACCTGAAAGATTTAGGTGTAATATTCAAAAGATGATGGAAATTGGTAAAAAAGGAGTTTTAGCTTTACTTTGTGAATCATCATATTCAAAAAATGATGGCTATACTTCTCCTAATCATAAGTTAACTGCTAAAATAGAAAGTATTTTTGAAGATGCTTCAGGACGTATTATTATTTCAAGTTATGCACAAAACGCTTTTAGAACTCAAGAAATTGCTCAACTAGCTAAAAAATATAATCGTAAGATTTGTTTCTATGGAAGAGATAAATATGATAATACCAATTCTTTAATGAGAATTGCTAAAAATAAGAAAAAACCAATCTTGGATATTCATCCATCTTGTATTGGTGATAATAATGATATTCAAAAAAATAAAGATAATGATAAATTGGTTGTTTTATTAAGTGGTAGTCCTCGTCGTATCTATCATGATATTTTAGATATTATCGATGGAGGAGATGATAAGCTTAAATTACAAGATAGTGATACATTTATTGTAGCTTCACCTGTTTTACCAGGGACTGAAAAAATAGCTAATAGAGCAATCAATGAACTTTATAAAACTGATACACATATTCATGTTTTGAAAAACAAAGAATTGCAATCTATGCATGCAAGTGAAGAGGATATTAAAGTATTGATTCAAATTTTAAATCCAAAATATTTCGTACCAATCAAAGGAGAATATCAACATTTTATTGCTGCAAGTGATGTTGCTAAAAAAATGAATATAAATGATGATCATATTGCTATTGTTGATAATGGAGAAATGATTACTTTTAAAGATGGAAAATTACAAAGTTATCGAGATTCTATTACAATTGAAGATGTGATGATTGATGGTCTTGGAATTGGTGATGTTGGTGTTAAAGTTATTGATGACCGAAATCAATTACAAAATGATGGTGTTGTTATTATTGGTATGACAATTGATGGTAAAACAAGAGAAATTGTTGCCAATACAGATGTACAAACAAGAGGTTTTATTTACTTAAAGGATTCAGAAAATGTTGTAAAAGGAATTATGAATATTGCTGAAACTGAGTTAGAGTCTTATAAAAATAAGACGGAAGAAGATATTAGAGATGTGCGTCAAAACATTAAAGATAAAGTAAACAAATATATTATCAAAGAGACTGGCAAAAGACCTGTCATTTTACCAGTAATTATAGAATTATAAAAGCAAGGAATATCTTGCTTTTGTTTTGTTTTTTAAATATGATATGTAAAGAGGTGATATGATGGCTAAGACCGCAAGAAAAAGAAAAAGTAAGCAAGAACAAGTGAGTGAAGAATTAAAATTAAGAATTATTTGTTTATTTTTCATTTTTTTAGTAATTATTGCTGCTATGCAATTAGGAGTGATTGGAGACCACTTGAATTATGTTTTTATGTATGTATTTGGGAATTTAAATGGGATTATTTATCTTACTTGTATTCTTTTATTAGGATATATTGTTATTAAGGCGGATTTTCCTAAATTTAATGGTCCTAAGGCGGTAGGCCTTTATTTGCTCTTTATAGGTTTAACTTTATTTATTTCTGCTACGCCATCACTTACAGGGATAAAAGTCATACAGTCTTATTTTAATCAAGTTCCTTTAAATAGAGGAGGATTATTGGGGGCGATTTTATATGGCTTTTTAAGTGCATTGTTTGATTATATGGGAGCAATCATTGCAGCGGTTTTTATTGTTGTAACAGGAATTATTTTATTAGGAAGTAAGTTTTATTTTGAACACAAAAAAGAAATTCAAAAAAGAGCAAAAAATAATTTTAATAAAACAAAAGATTCTTTAAAACAGCATTCAAATTATTTTGGAAATTTCTTTAAGAAAAAACAAAATAAGACAACTTTTTTTGATGATGCTATTTTCGAAGATGATGAAACCCCAACGACTATATTTGAAGAAATAGCGAAAGAAGATGTGACTTTGCCACAAGCTTTTACTTTTAATGATGAACATCAAGAAATAGAAATTGTTGATAAAGAGCCACCTATTCCATCGGTGGATGAAGAATTAGTTCAAAATGATCAATCACAAATTGAAGAACCAGTCATAGAGCATACAAATAAAAATTATCATTTACCACCGTTATCTCTTTTACATAATGTGGTTAATAAAAAACAAGGTGAAAATAAAAATCATGCTGTAGAAAGTGCTGAAAGATTAACAGCTGTTTTAAATGAATTTGGAGTTCATGCTTCTATTAATAATATTTCTATTGGTCCTTCAATTACAAAATATGAATTAAAATTAGAAACGGGGACAAGAGTCAATAAAATAATGTCTTTACAAGATGATATTAAATTAGCTTTAGCAGCTAAAGATATTCGTATTGAAGCGCCTATCCCTGGAAAACCAGCGGTTGGTGTTGAAATACCTAATTTAGTATCATCAATGGTTTCTTTTAAAGAGGTATTTAAAAACATTCCTGATAAATATAAAGACAATAAACTTGTTGTTCCTTTAGGAAAGGATGTTAATGGTCAAGTCATTTATGCAGAGCTTAATAAAATGCCTCATTTACTTATTGCTGGAGCAACAGGTTCAGGTAAATCTGTATGTGTTAATACGATCATTAGCAGCATATTAATGCGTGCGAAACCGGATGAGGTTAAACTTATTTTAGTTGATCCTAAAAAGGTTGAGTTATCCAATTATAATGGGGTTCCTCATTTATTAGCACCGGTCGTTACTGATCCTAAAAAAGCAGCGGCCACTTTAAGAGAAACCGTTTCGGAAATGGAAAGACGCTATGATTTATTTGCAGGGGCAAATGTTAGAAAAATTGAAACGTATAATCAATATGTTGAAAAGAAAAATCAAGAAAATGATGCGGAACATCAATTAGAAAAACTTCCATATATTGTAGTAATTCTTGATGAAGTTGCAGATTTAATGATGGTAGCTAGTAAAGATGTTGAAGATTGTATTATGCGTATAGCTCAATTAGCACGTGCGGCTGGGATTCATTTAATTGTAGCTACACAAAGACCATCAACGGATATTATTACAGGTGTTATTAAGGCTAATATTCCATCAAGAATTGCTTTTGCTGTTTCTTCAAGTATTGATTCTAGAACGATTCTTGATTGTACAGGCGCAGAGAAACTTTTAGGAAAAGGAGATATGCTTTTTTTACCAATGGGATCGAATTCGCCGATTCGTGTGCAAGGAGCTTATGTTGATGATAGTGAAGTGGAAGCAATCACTTATTATACAACGAAACAACAAGAAGCCTCATATGATGAAAGATATACAAATGTAAAACCAATTTCTGCAGTAGCTGCTTCTAAAGAAGAACAAGAAGATGAAGAGTATGAAATGTGCAGAGCATTTGTTATTCAAGCACAAAAAGCGAGCACATCACTTTTACAAAGACAATTTAGAATAGGCTATAACAAAGCAGCCAGAATTATTGATCAATTAGAAGCGGATGGTATTATAGGCCCACAAATTGGATCTAAACCACGTGAAGTATATGTACGTGGCTATAATGAAGAAGAAATTTAAAAACGATATTTACCGTTTTTTATTATGTTAACTGTTTTCAAATGTTTTTTTTGATGCTACAATGATAGAGGAAAATTAAATGGAGGAAGAAGAACATGAAAAAATTATTCGCAAGTATTTTATGCTTAGGAATGATTTTTGGTAACTGGCAACCATATCGTATTGCTACTGCTTCATTATTCTTTGGAATTATGAAGACATTAGCATATACTTATACAGCAATTCCATTTTTATCAGCATTAGGTTTCCCAAGTGTTGTTTATAAACTTATTCCCTATGTAGCAACATTGATTTTATTAGCGTTTACTTCTAAAAATTCTGCTGCTCCTAAGGCTTCGGGGATTCCTTATGATAAATCAAAACGTTAAAATATTTGAAAGTATTGTTTCTTAGGAAATAATACTTTTTTATTTTTTTGATTATTTGTGTATAATAGATGAGAATGAAAGGAAATGATTATGGAAAAAGTTTATAAAATGCCAGGGTATGATTTACATTTGATCCCTACAAATAAATTTAAAAATATTACAATTTCATTAAAATTACAAAATACACTAGATGAAAAAACGGTTGCTAAAAGAACATTACTATCTTTTATGTTGACTACGGGTACAGAAAAATATCCCTCAACACAAGAACTTTCTATATATTTAGAAAGCATGTATGGTATGAAATTAGGAGCTAATGTTGTTACTAAAGGTAAGAGTCATATTATTAATATTAATTCAATCTGTATTAATCAAGAATATTTACCTTACAAAGAAGATCTTATTCAACGGCAAATCCAATTGTTAAATGATATTTTCTTTAAACCTAATGCCTCAAAAACAGTTTTTGATCAAACAATGTTTGAAAGAAAGAAAAAAGAATTGGTTGAACGTCTTATTAATAATCAAGATGATAAATTTTATTATAGTTTAGAAAAAATGTTTGAATATATGGGAAAGGGGACATGTTTAGGGATTTCTTCTCATGGAAATATTGAAGATATAAAAAAAATTGAAAATGAAGAATTATTTTCGTATTTTAAAGAATGTATAAAAAATGACCAAAAACATATTTATGTAGTTGGAAATGTAGATGAATCTATTGTTCATGTCTTTGAAAATTGTTTATCTTTTGAAAAGAATAATTCAATTTTTGAAAGTGTATATTCATTTGAAAAAAATAGAAAAGATTTATTAGAAATCATCGAAAAGCAAGATGTTACACAAGCTAAACTTAATATGGGATATCGTATATCAGTAAATTACAATCACCAAAATCATTATGCTTTTGTAGTATTTAATGCGATTTTTGGTGGAATGAGTCAATCTAAATTATTTAAAGTTGTTAGAGAGAAAAATTCATTATGTTATTATATTTCTTCAAGTTATGATGCTTTTAATGGAGTGATGGTCATTACAGCTGGCATAGAAGGAAAAGATTATCATCAAACCGTTCAATTAATTAAAGAACAATTAAAAGAAATGCAAGATGGTTGCTTTGATCAAGATGATATTGATACTGCAAAATTAATGATTAAAAATTCTATGAAAAAAACAAGCGATGAGCCATTAAGTCAAGTTGCCGTTCAATACAATAGAGATATTACGGGAAAAAAAGAAACAAATGAACAATATTTAGAAAAAATTGAAAATGTTACTTATCAAGATATTGTAGATGTTTGTCAAAATATTGAACTTGATACAATATTTTTGTTGAAAGGGAGAAATGAGTAATGGAGAAAATATATTATCAAACTTTAAAAGAAACGTTATTTCATGAGAAATTGGAAAATGGTTTAGAAGTATATTTGTTACCTAAAATTGGTTTTGAAAAAACATATGGTTTATTTTCAACAAGATTTGGATCGATTGATACAACTTTTGTACCTTTAGGACAAAAAGAAATGATAAAAGTCGAAGACGGAATTGCTCATTTTTTAGAACATAAAATGTTTGATATGGAAAATGGGGATGCTGCTGATGAGTTTGCTAAACTTGGGGCAAGTTCAAATGCATTTACATCATCAAGTCGTACGGCCTATTTATTTTCAACGACAACAAATGAAAATGATTGTGTTGAACTTTTACTAGATTTTGTACAAAGTCTAAATATTACAGACGAAAGCGTAGAAAAAGAAAAAGGAATTATTTGTCAAGAAATAAAAATGTATGATGATGACCCAGATTGGCGTGTTTATTTTGGAGCTATTGCCAACTTGTATCATAAACATCCTGTTAAGATTGATATTGCTGGAACTTGTGAAACTGTTAATAATACGTATAAAGATATGTTGGAACTTTGTTATCAAACTTTTTATCATCCACATAATATGATGCTTTTTGTTGTAGGTAATATTAATCCTGAAGAATTAATAGGTGTCATTAAAGAAAATCAAAATAAAAAGCATTTCTTATCTGAAAATGCAATTCAAAGATTAAAAATAGAAGAACCAACATCAGTGGCTGTTAAAGAACAAATTGATACAATGCAAGTTGAAATGAATAAATTGATTGTTTCTATTAAAATTAATGAAATTCTTGATGATCCTCAAGATAAAATTAAAAGAGAATTAGCTTTAAATTTATTATTTGATTTATATTTTTCTAAAAGTTCTTCGTTATATAACGAATGGTTAGAAAAAGGGTATATTAATGAAACATTTAGTGCAAGTTTTACGCAAGAAAGAGATTATGCTTTTATTTTAATGGGTGGAGATCAAGATGATTATGAATTATTGCAAAAGACAATTTTTAATTTTATAGATCATGTTCAAGATTTAGAAATAGCAGAAGATGACTTTGAAAGAATTAAAAGAAAAACAATTGGAAACTTCATCAATAGTTACAATAGTCCAGAAAGTATTGCGAATACTTTTAGCCGTTATTATTTTGAAGGAATTTGTTCTTTTGATTTAGTAGATTATGTAAGTAAAATGACATTGGCAGATATAAATGAAGTAAAAAGATACTTTAATAAGGAATATGCTTCAAGCTATATTGTTAAAAAAGATAAATAAAGGGGTATATTTAAAAATAATTTATGGTATAATGTAATGCGACTAGAGAGTGTAAATAAATTTCCTACACATTAGATACGGGAACCTGATCTAAATAATGGTGTTGAAAGCCTATCTTTGAATAGGAATCCTAAAATTATTTAAAGGTGCCCACCTGTACGTAACAGGGATAATCTAAAAGCTCTCTAGTTTTTTATTTAAAAGGAGAAATCAAAATGGCAGCAATAGATCAAAAACTTATAGATAGAATAAATGTTTTAGCTAAAAAGAAAAAAGAAGGTACAATTACTCCTGAAGAATTAAAAGAACAGGATAAATTGAGAAAAGAATATATTAAGCTTTTTAGAGAAGGATTTAAATCTCAATTAAAAGCAATTAAAGTTGTAGATGAAAAAGGAAATGATATAACACCGCTTAAATTAAAACAAGAAAAATTAAAAAATTAAGGAATTCTAGTAGAAGATATTTAATTTTTATAGAAAATGTGTATAATATGTCTTGACTTATTTAAAAATAGGAGAAAATGTAAATGGATATTTCAAATTTATCAATCGCAACAATTAGAAGTTTAGGAATCGATACAATCAATAAAGCAAATTCTGGACATCCAGGAATGGTTCTTGGATCAGCACCTGCTTTATATACATTGTTTAATAAAGAACTAAACATTTATAACAAAGAAGCTGAATGGATTAATAGAGATCGTTTCGTTTTAGCAAGTGGACATGCTTCTGCACTTTTATATAGCATGTTACATTTGACAGGGTTTGATGTTACAATCGATGATCTAAAGAATTTTAGACAATTGAATTCTCGTACACCTGGGCATCCAGAAATTGAAATGACACATGGTGTTGATGCTTCAAGTGGACCATTAGGACAAGGTATTCCAATGGCAGCTGGAATGGCAATGGCTGAAAAATTTTTAGCAAGTCAATATAACAAAGAAAACTTTGATATTATTGATCATTATACATATGTTTTATGTGGTGATGGCGATATGCAAGAAGGAGTTACTTATGAAGCAGCATCTCTTGCAGGTCATTTATCATTAGGTAAATTAATTGTTTTATATGATGCAAATAAGGTTACTTTGGATGGACCTTTATCAATGTCATTTAGTGAAAATGTAAAAAAACGTTATGAAGCTTGTAATTGGCAAGTTTTAGAAGTTAAAGATGGAAATGACATTAATGAAATTCATAAAGCTATTAAAAAAGGTAAAAAAGAACAATTCAAGCCAACTTTAATTATTGTAAATACAGTTATTGGATTTGGTTCAGCAAATCAAGGAACAAATAAAGTTCATGGTGCACCATTAGGTAAAGAAGATGGTAAAAACGCTAAATTATCTTATGGTTTTGATCATGATGAATTCTATGTACCTGAAGAAGTATATGAAGATTTTAAAAAGAAAACAATTAAAAGAGGAAAATCTAAATTTAATAAATGGAATAAATTATTCAATGAGTATAAAGAACAATATCCAACAGAAGCAAAACAATTAGAAGATGCTATTGCTGGTAAATATTCTTTAAACATTGATGAACTTTTAAAGAATTATCCTGTAGGACATAATGACGCTACAAGAAATACTTCATTAGAAGTTATTCAAGAAGTTGCTAAACAAAATCCAACTTTCTTATCGGGAACTGCTGACTTAGCTAGTTCAACAAAAACAAAAATTAAAGATGAAGATGACTTTAGTGTTGAAAATTATAATGGACGTAATTTAGTATTTGGAATTCGTGAGTTTGCAATGGTTGCTATTATGAATGGTATGACATTGCATAAAGGTGTAAAAGTTTCAGCTGGTGGTTTCTTAGTATTCTCTGATTATTTCAAAGCAGCAGTAAGAATGGCTTGTTTAATGAAATTACCAATTATTTTACCATTATCTCATGATTCTATTGCAGTTGGTGAAGATGGGCCAACTCATCAACCAATTGAACAGTTTGCTATGTTAAGATCAATTCCAAATATGCATGTTATTCGTCCAGGAGATGCCGTAGAAATGGCAGCAGCATGGAAATTAGCGATTGAATCAACTGAAAATCCTACAGCACTTATTCTTACAAGACAAAATGTAGAAACAATGGAAAATAGTTCTGTTGAAGGTGTAAGCAAGGGTGCTTATGTTATTGGTAAAGAAGAAAATCATTTAGATGCTATCATTATTGCATCTGGATCAGAAGTTAATTTAGCTATGAAAGCTAAAAAAGTACTTCTTGAAAAAGGTATTGATGTACGTGTTGTATCTATGCCATGTCAAGAATTCTTTGATCAACAAGATGAACAATACAAAGAAGCTGTTTTACCAAATGCAATGCGTAAACGTTTATCAGTAGAAATGGCTAGTTCATTTGGATGGCATAAATATGTTGGTTTAGATGGTATAACAATGTCTATTAATGAATTTGGTAAAAGTGCTCCAGCACAAGATGTTATCCAATCTTATGGATTTACTGTTGATGGAGTTGTAGAAAATATTGAAAAATTATTAAAATAAAGGGAGTACTCCCTTTTTTTACATTCTTCCCTTGATTGTTATGATACCTTAGTAATAGGTGATTGAGATGAAATATGTTATATATGAATACGAAGAAGGTATAAAACAATTATTTGAAAAGTATCCAAATTTAAAACAATATTTTGATAATCTTACATTAGACAATGATTTTATGAATAAATTTATAAATTGCGTCTATAACAGTGTTGATTATATGAATGAACTTATTTATAAAGAATTGCACAATAGAAAAGAATATCATCGAGTTGGGAAAATGCATATATTTGAAAATGAACTTACACATGAAATAAGTCGTTTATATGTTGAAAATTATAAAATTATTATTGAATCGAAAGATAAAACAAACATATTCTTTGATATTCTCTATCATAATTTAAAAAGTTATGTTATAATAGATGAGAATTTGTAAGGGAGGTATTATCAATGTTATATGCAATTCTTGGATTAATCGTTGGATTAATTGCTGGGTTCTTTGCGTCTCGTTATTTCTTTAAAAAACAATTACAAAAAAATCCACCTATCAATGAAAAAATGATTCGTGCTATGTATATGGAAATGGGAAGAAAACCAAGTGAGGCTCAAATTAAAAGAATCATGGCTTCAGTTAAATCACAATATAAATAAGGGGATACCCTTATTTTTGTTTATATGAAAATATATATTACTAGACATTCCTTAACTGCATGGAACGAAGAAAAAAGACTACAAGGATGGAAAGACTCACCGCTTACTAAGCAAGGGAAAGAAGATGCTTTAAAATTAGGTGAATATATGAAAACAATACATATTGATCAAGTATATTCTTCGCCTTTATTAAGAGCAAAATCTACAGCTAGACTTATTTTTAAAAATGAAAATATTATTGAAGATAGTCGTTTAAAGGAAATGAACTTCGGTGATTATGAAGGAGAATATATTCAAGATTTAAAAAAGAAACATGATTATTTTTGTTTGTGGCATCAACCGCAATTGTCATTTTCTTTGCCAAATGGAGAAACATATGAAGAAGTTGTTTTTCGTTTGAATGATTTTATTTTAGAAAAATATAACGAAGATCCTCAACAAACAATTTTTATAACAATTCATGGTATGTTATTTACAATATTACATGGAATTTTTTTAGATATACCTGTTGAACGATTAAATGAAGTTAATCAAGAAATTGTAAGAGGATGTTCGCTTTCGTTGTTTGAATTTGATGGAAAAAAACATAAAATAGATTTCATTGGGAAAGATTGTTTTTTAACACCTTTAAAAGAAAAAATTAGTTATAAATAAAAAAGATTAGTTTAACGATCATAAACTAATCTTTTTTACATCCATTGAATTTTTGATTCAGTATGATTTTTAATACGTTTGATATTATCTTTATGTCTATAAACTAATAAGATAACAGCTATAAGCATGCATAATTTTGCTGTTATGGACACCGCTAGAAACGGTGTAATACATAAAACAATCAAAGCAGTAGAAATTGAAGATAAAGATACATATTTTGAAATTTTTAAAACAAGTAAAAATACAACAATAGCAACAACTGCATATAATGGTTCAATACATAAAAAATAACCTAGACTTGTTGAAACAGCTTTTCCTCCTCGAAATTCAGCAAAGATAGGATAACAATGTCCAAAAATACATGCTAATCCAGCGATATATTTAATATCAGGATTTAAATTGAATTTTAAAGATAAATAACTACTTAAATAAAATATAATAACTGCTTTAAGAGCATCTAGTACAATTACAGAAATACCTGCTTTTTTTCCTAAGACTCTGCCAGCATTTGTTCCTCCTAAATTGCCCGAGCCACTTTCTCTAACATCCGTATTATAAAATACTTTTCCAATAACAAGGGCAAAGGGGATAGAACCGTATAAATAACCTAATAGAATCAATAATATTTCATACATTTTTATCACCAAGCTAAATTATACAGTTATCCTATAAAAATGCAATTAAACTTTGAAAAAAAACAAGAGTATTGATATAATAGTTCAAGTATAACAAAAGGAGTGATTATATGGCAAAAAAGAATACATATGATGAGTCAAATATACAGATTCTAGAAGGATTAGAAGCAGTTAGAAAAAGACCTGGTATGTATATTGGATCTACAGATAGTAGAGGATTACATCATTTAGTTTGGGAAATTGTTGATAATGCAATAGATGAAGCTCTTTCTGGATATGGTAATTTAATAGAAGTCACTATTTGTAAAGATAATAGTATTATGGTACAAGATCATGGACGTGGAATGCCAACAGGCATGCTTCAGGAAGACCAACAACAGAAGTTATTTTGACAATTCTTCATGCAGGGGGTAAATTCTCTGAAGATGGTGGTTATAAGACTTCGGGAGGACTTCATGGAGTAGGTGCTTCTGTTGTTAATGCACTTTCTCATTGGTTAGAAGTGACTGTTTGTAGAGATGGAAAGATTTTTAAGCAACGTTTTGAAGATGGCGGAGAAACAATAGGAAAATTAACAGTTATTGGAAAAACAAAAGAAACGGGAACATTGATTCATTTTTTACCAAATGATCAAATTTTTTCAACAATAGAATTTAATTATAAAACAATTAGTGAAAGACTAATGGAAAGTGCTTTTTTATTAAAAGGCATCAAAATTGTTTTAAAAGATGAAAGAACTGGAAAAATGGATGAATTCCATTTTGAAAATGGATTAGAAGCATTTATTGATTATTTAAATACTAATAAAGATGTACTTCATCCAACAATTTCTATTGAAGGTGAACAAAATGGGATGGAAGTAGATATTGCTTTACAATTTACTTCTGGATATCAAGAAACGACATTATCATTTGTTAACCTTGTAAGAACGGGTGATGGTGGAACACATGAAACAGGTTTTAAATCTGGACTTACAAAAACATTCAATGATTATGCGAGAAAATATGGTCTATTAAAAGAAAAAGATAAAAATTTAGAAGGAAATGATGTACGAGAAGGGCTTTCAGCGATTATTTCCATTAAAGTTCCTGAACATTATTTACAATTTGAAGGGCAAACAAAATCAAAATTAGGAACACCAGAAGCTAGAAATATTGTAGATAGTATCGTATATGAAAAATTATCTTATTTCTTAGAAGAAAATAAAGAAATTGCAGATAATCTTGTTAAAAAAATGATTAAAGCTGCTCAAGTAAGGGATGCAGCAAGAAAAGCAAGAGAAGCAGCAAGAAAAGGAAAAGGTGCAAGACAAGAAAGAATATTAAGTGGGAAATTAGCTCCTGCTCAAACTAAAAATAAAAAGAAAAATGAACTTTATTTAGTCGAAGGGGATTCTGCCGGAGGTAGTGCTAAACAAGGACGAGATAGAAAATATCAAGCAATTTTACCTTTAAGAGGAAAAGTTTTAAATAGTGAAAAAGTATCCTTACAAGATATTTTGAAAAATGAAGAACTTGCGACATTAATCAATACTATTGGTGCTGGATTTGGTGCAGATTTTAAAGTTGAAGATAGTCATTATGATAAAGTTATTATTATGACGGATGCAGATACGGATGGGGCCCATATCCAAATATTATTATTAACTTTCTTCTATCGCTATATGAAAGATTTGATTACAGCAGGGAAAGTTTATATTGCTCTTCCACCTCTTTATAAAGTATCTAAAAAAAGTGGAAAAAAAGAAGAGGTTATTTATTGTTGGGAAGATTATGAACTTGAAGATGCTAAAAAGAAAATTGGCAGAGGATACAATGTTCAACGTTATAAAGGTCTGGGGGAAATGAATGCTTCTCAATTATGGGAAACGACCATGGATCCCGAAACAAGAACCTTGATTCAAGTTTCAATTGATGATGCTGCTGTGGTTGAACGTAATGTGACTGTTTTAATGGGTGATAAAGTTGAGCCAAGACGTGAATGGATTGAACAAAATGTACAATTTACATTAGAAGATAATTATCAAATTTAGGAGGTTTTTATGTCTGATAAAAAAATTGTAATGAATTTAGAAGCAATCATGGGTGATCGCTTTGGAAAATATTCAAAATATATTATTCAAGAACGTGCACTTCCTGATGTACGTGATGGATTAAAACCTGTTCAACGTAGAATTCTTTATTCAATGAATAAAGAAGGAAATACGGCTAATAAACCTTATCGTAAGTCGGCAAAAACGGTAGGGAATGTTATTGGTAATTATCATCCTCATGGTGATACGTCAGTTTATGATGCAATGGTTCGTCTTTCGCAAGAATGGAAAATCAGAGCACCATTAATTGATATGCAAGGAAATAATGGATCAATTGATAATGATCCTGCTGCAGCTATGCGTTATACAGAGGCTAGACTTTCACCAATTGCAAGTGAATTATTAAGAGATTTAGATAAAGATACTGTATTAATGTCTTTAAACTTTGATGATACAGAGTATGAACCAACGGTTTTACCAGCTGCATATCCTAATCTTTTAGTCAATGGATCTACTGGAATATCAGCTGGATATGCAACAGATATTCCACCACATAATTTACAAGAAGTTATTGATGCAACAATTCATCGAATTAAATATCCTCATTGTCATTTAGATAAATTAATGGAATTTATCAAAGGGCCTGATTTTCCTACAGGCGCTATTGTTGAAGGATTAGATGGTATTAAAAAGGCCTTTGAAAAAGGAAAAGGAAAAGTTATTGTTCGAGCAAAAACTGAAATTATTGAAGAAAAAAACATGAATCAAATTGTGGTTACTGAAATTCCTTATGAAGTCAATAAAGCTGAATTAGTAAGAAAAATTGATGAGATTCGTTTTAATAAGAATATTGATGGTATTTTAGAAGTAAGAGATGAATCAGACAGAGAAGGTTTGAGAATTGTTATTGATTTGAAAAAGACTGTAAATGTTCAAAATACTCTCAATTATTTTTATAAAAATACCGATTTACAAAAAAACTATAACTATAATATGGTAGCCATTAAGGATAAAAGACCGGTTTTAATGGGAATTGAAGAAATTCTAGATGGTTATATTGATCACCAAATTGATGTTGTAACACGAGCAAGTTTATATGATTTAAATAAAGCAAATGAACGTTTGCATATTGTTGATGGGTTAATTAAAGCAATTTCTATTTTAGATGATGTTGTTAAAACAATTCGTGCATCAAAAGATAAAAGCGATGCAAAAAACAATTTAATAAAACAATATGCATTTTCTGAAAAGCAAGCAGAAGCAATTGTGATGCTACAACTTTATCGATTGACTAATACTGATATTGTTTCTTTACAAGAAGAAAAAGCAGAACTTGAAAAACGTGTTCAAAGATTGAATGAAATATTAGAAAGTGATGATGTTTTACGACAAGTCATCATTAAACGTCTTAAAGAAATCAAACAAAAATATCCTATGCCTCGTTTAACACAAATTAAAGAAGAAGTTAGTGAAATTAAAATTGATGAAAAAGCTATGATTATTTCTGAAGATATTTATGTATCTGTTACTAGAGATGGTTATATTAAACGTATTTCACAAAGATCAATGAAAGCAAGTACGAATATTCCATTTGGTAAAAAAGAAGATGATATTCTTATTTCTTTACATCATGCAAATACTTTAAATCATATATTATTATTTACTAATAAAGGAAATTATTTATTTGTACCAGTTCATAAAATAGAAGAATTTAAATGGAAAGATTTAGGTAAACATGTAAGTTATCTTGTAAAAGTAGGTGCAGATGAAAAAATTATTTCTTCAATTCTTGTTCAAGATTTTAATTTACCTCTTTATGTTTTAATGGCAACAAAAAATGGTCAAATCAAAAGGACACTTTTAAAAGATTTTGAAGTTTCTAGATATTCAAAAGCAATCACATGCATGAAAGTAAAAGAACAAGATACTATGATTTGTGCTTTACTTACTGATAACCAACAAGGAATATTTATTGTTTCTAAAGCTGGCTATGGTGGATTATATAGTGAACAAGAAGTATCGATTGTTGGTTTAAAAGCTGCAGGTATAAAAGCTCTTAATTTAAAAAATGATTCAATAGCAGCGGTTGATGTGTTTGATCCTTTAGAAAATTATTCAGTATTGATTCTTAGTGAAGACGGTCAAATGAAACGTTTAAAATTGAATGATATACCAGCATGTAAACGTACAACTAAAGGAACAACATTGTATAAAAATTTAAAAACGAAAACTATTTATGTAAAGAATGCATTTGTACTTTCATCTAAAGAAAGTGCTTCTGTCTATACTTCAAAATCTAAAGAGTATACATTTAAGCCAACAGATTTCAATAACGCTTCATTAGAATCAAGATTTTCATCGTTTATTAAGTTAGAAAAAGACGAAACTATTTTATGGAGTCAAATAAATCGAGTAATCACAACAAATGATTACGATGTAAAACAAGAAAATCAAAATTTACAAAGTGGTGTTATTGAATTAAAAGAAAGTAAAGAAAAAACTTTATTAGATGATTTTGATATTCAAGAAGTTCCTATTAAAAAAGAAACATCTAATTCAAAAAAGAAAAATACAATTAAATATGAAAAGATTACGTTAGAAGATATTTTAAATGATGATGAATTTTAAAAGAAGGATGATTGATTATCCTTCTTTTTCTTGTAAATAACATTTTAATAATTTAATTAATGCTCTTTTTTCTATTCGAGAAATATAAGAACGTGAAATGTGATACTCTTTAGCAATTTCTTTTTGGGTCATTTTTTTAGATGAATTTAGACCATAGCGTTTTATTAAAATATCTTTTTCTTTTGAAGTTAATACATCAAAACATTGAATAAGCTTTTGAAGATTATCAGCATCATATATTTGATCTAAAATAGGTTTTTCCTTATTATCAATTAAATCTTCTAAAACAACTTCACTGCCATCTTTATCAACTCCAATTACTTCATTTAAAGAAACTTCTTGATTTATTTTTTTTGCTGATCTTAAATGCATTAGAATTTCATTTTCTATACATTTTGAAGCATAAGTTGCTAATTTGGTTTTTTTATCAATACTGTAACTATCGATGGCTTTAATAAGTCCAATAGTGCCAATTGAAATGAGATCTTCTTGCAAATCTCTATTGTTATTATATTTTTTGGCAATATGGGCAACAAGCCTAAGATTCTTTTCAATAAGTAGATCTCTGGCGGCTTTATCGCCATTACATTTTTTTTGTAAGTAAAATTGTTCTTCTTTGAAAGTGAGTGGTAAATCAAAAGTTTTAGACTTGATATAAGATATAAAGTAAGCATTATTCAATAATGAAAGTAATAAAGAAAATATGTTGATCACCTCATTATAATTAATGCTATTTTTGACAAAAAATGATAAATAAAATTAATATTTCTTTTGCTTAACATTTCTTTAAAAATCAAGTATAATAGAGTACAATTGTTATGTGATAAAGAGAGGTAATTTATGGAAGAGTTAAGATGTTACGGCTGTGGAGCTATTATTCAAAGTGAAGATGAAAAAAAGATTGGTTTTGTTCCTAAAAATGCACTAGATCGAAGTCAAGTATTATGTAAAAGATGTTTTCGTTTAAAAAACTATCATCAATTACAAGCAACAAATTTATCAGATGATGATTTTCTTGAAATTTTGAATAAAATTGGAGAAAAGGATTGTTTAGTTGTTTATCTTGTTGATTTGTTTGATTTCAATGGAAGTTTAATTCAAGGATTGGTTCGTCATATTAATTATAATGATGTCATTGTTGTTGGTAATAAGAGGGATATTTTACCTCGTTCAATCAAAGATACGAAAATTATTCATTGGTTGAGAAGGCAACTTAAATTAGAGGGAATTAAACCGTTAGATGTGTTACTTACAAGTGGAAAAAAGAATTATCATTTAGATGAATTAATGCAAATGATTGATCAATATAGAAAAGGTAGAGATGCTTATGTTGTAGGAGTTACTAATGTTGGTAAATCATCTTTAATCAATTCTTTATTGAAAGCCTATAGTGATGTTCAAGATAATTTAATTACAACTAGTGAGTTTCCTGGTACAACATTGGATCTTATTGAAATTCCATTAGATGAAAATTCGTCCATTTATGATAGTCCAGGTATTGTCAATAGACATCAAATAGCACATCTTATTGATGAAAATACATTAAAAGATATTTTACCACAAAGTGAATTACGACCTGTTAATTATCAGTTGAATTGTAAACAAACTTTATATTTTGGTGGATTAGCACGTTTAGATTTTTTAAATGGTTCAAAAACATCAATGACATGTTATTTTCATAGAAGATTGCAAATTCACCGTACAAAATTAGAAAATGCGGATGCTCTTTATAATCGACATAAAACATTAAAACCTGAAGTTGAAGAATTAAAAGATATTCAATCATTTAAAACATATCAATTTAGATTACCTGAAAATAAAGTCGATGTTGTTATTTCAGGATTAGGATTTGTGACAATTCATTGTCCAAATGCATTAATAGAAGTGAAAGCTCCCGAACAAGTTGGAGTCTTTATAAGAGAAGCGTTAATTTAAAGGAGGATATATTATGTTAACTGGAAAACAAAAAAGATTTTTAAGACATGAAGCGCATCATTTAAACGCTATTTTTCAAATTGGAAAAGATGGTTTACATGAAAATCAAATTATTGGAATTGATGAAGCTTTAGAATCAAGAGAACTTATTAAAGTAAAAATTTTAGAAAGTTGTCAACAAGATAAAAATGAAATCGCACAAGAATTATCTTTAAAAACTGATGCTGAAGTTGTTCAAATATTAGGGCGTACAATCATTTTATACCGTGAAAGCGAAAAGGAAATTTATCGTTTACCATGAAAATAGGAATTTTTGGAGGCTCTTTTGATCCTATTCATTTAGGTCATACAAGAATCATTAATGAAGCAATTATATCTCTTCAACTTGATAAGATGTTAATTGTACCTACCAAACACAATCCTTGGAAAGAAGACAGTGTTGCAAATAATCAACAACGTATAGAAATGATTCAAATTGCTCTTAAAGATAATTCAAAATGTGAAGTTTGTACATTAGAAATTGATCGACAAGATAATGAAAAAAATTATACGATAGATACAATTAAAGAATTAAAAAAAATATATAAAAATGATCAGCTCTATTTTATGATGGGAATGGATCAGGCAAGCCAATTTGATAAATGGAAATCTGCTAAAGAAATTAGTGAACTTGTTCAATTAGTAGCTTTTAATCGAAAAGGATATCAAAAAAATGATGTTTTAAATGATTATCATTTTGAATTTATTCAAGCTGATTCAACGGCTGAATCAAGCACTCAATTTAAAGCGGGAAATAAAGAAATCGTTGATCGAAATGTTTATACATATGCATTTCAAAATGGCTTATATTTAGAAAATTTTGTTTCAGGATATATGAGCGAAAAAAGATTTAAGCATACATGTTCTGTTGCAAAACTTGCTAGAGAATTTGCTGTTGAAAATGGAATTGATGGTAAAAAAGCATATATTGCAGGAATGTTGCATGATATTGCCAAAGAAATGGATAAAAAACAAGAAGATGATTTGATGGAAAAGTATTTTAGTAAATATGTTGATAAACCAAGAGCAATTTATCATCAATGGTTATCAACATATTTAGCACAAAAAGATTTTATGATTGAAGATGCTGAAATATTACAAGCAATTCGTCATCACACAACAGCTTCAACAAACATGTCCTTGTTAGATATGTGCGTATATTGTGCAGATAAACTAGATCCTTTAAGAGGATATGATTCTTCAAAACAAATTGCATTATGTAAGGAAGATATCATAGAAGGTTTTAAAGGAGAACTAAAGAATTTTTATAAATTTTCGAAGAAGAAAAATAGACCTATTGATAAATGTTTTTTTGATGTTTATCAAGTATATTGTAAAGGAGATTTAAATGGATAAATTAAAAACAATTGTAAAAGTATTAGATGAAAAATTAGCAGAGGATATTGTTGTTATTGATATGTCAATTGACAGTCCTATTTGTGATTATTTTGTAATTGCAAGTGCAAGTAACGAAAGATTACTTCTTGCATTAAAAGATCATATTGAAGATGCTTGTAATAAAGAAAGATACTATGTAAAAAATATTGAAGGTAGAAAAAATTGTAAATGGATTTTAATGGATTACGGTGATATTGTTGTTCATTTATTTGATCCAGAAGAAAGAAAAAATTATGGAATTGAAAAACTATGGTCTGATAAGCCATTTGTCCAAGTAGAGGATATTTTATAATGTCGTACGAAGCATTTGCCTATTATTATGATAGTTTAATGGATCAAAATTTTTATAATGATTATATTCAATTTATTAATGAGCATGTAAAAGATTATCAAACTGTATTAGAGCTTGGATGTGGTACAGGAGAAATTGCAATACGTTTGGCTCATTTAGGAAAACAAGTTTGTGCTACAGATATTTCAAAAGATATGTTAGAGGTTGCTAAATACAAATGTATTGATTTTAAAGTGGATGTGATGTTATCACGTATTGACATGTGTGATTTTGCAGTTGATAGTCAATTAGATCTTATTCTTTGTTTATGTGATTCTTTAAATTATGTTATTGATTTAAAAAATGTAAAACAAGTATTTGAAAATACGTATAATGCTTTAAAAAAAGGTGGATCATTTATTTTTGATATTGATTCTATGTATAAAATGGAAACAATTTTAAAAGATTATGATGAAGAAAATGATGAAGATGATTTTTATTTTCATTGGCATGTTGATCGTATCAGTAAAGGATATGTAAAACATAGTGTAGAAATTATTGATAAAGTAGAAAATGATCGAGTTTATGAAGAACATTATCAAAAAACGTATGATGTTGAAACCTATATTGAATTATTAGAAAAAATTGGTTTTAAAAACATTAAGTTATATAGTGATTTTTCTAAATATGATACTGAATGTGAAAGAGTTATATTTGTATGTCAAAAGGGGTGATTTTATGATAGGTATTATTGGAGCAATGGAAGAAGAAGTAAAGGCTTTGTTAGATAAAACAGAAGATATTCATGAAAATAAAATTTTAGATTGTGTTTTTTACGAAGGAAAAATAGATAATAAACAAGTCGTTATCTTACAAGGTGGAATAGGAAAAGTAAATTCTGCTATTTGTGTAACATTATTACTTACAAATTATGACATTGACTATGTTATTAATATTGGTTCTGCTGGTGGTTTAAAGGATTATCAAAATGTTGGTGATGTTGTAATTTCTAGTCATGTAGCATATCATGATGTTGATTTAACAGCTTTTGGGCGTCCTATGGGTGAATTACCAGAACTTCCTGTATTCATTCCTGCAGATGAAAATTTGGTTAATAAAGCAAAAGATATTCTTCATAAAATGAATATTCATGAAAATGTTGGATTAATTGTTTCTGGAGATCAATTTATTGCTCAAGAAGGACAAGTTTCTAAAATAAAAAAAGATTTTCCAAATGCATTATGTTCAGAAATGGAAGCTTCTGCAATAGGACATACTTGTTATAAATTTGGAGTTCCTTTTATTATAACAAGATCTTTATCGGATGTTTATGGTCATGGTGAATCTTCTATGCAATTTGATGAATATTTAAAAATTGCTAGTGAAAATTCGGCTAAATTATGTGTTGAATTAGTAAAAGCCTAAGGAGGTTTTTTATGAAAAAAAGAGAAGATATAGAATTATTAGCTCCTGCAGGGAGCTTTGAAGCATTAGTCGCTGCTGTTCAAAATGGCGCTAATGCTATTTATTTAGGTGGCCAAAAATTTGGGGCACGAGCGTTTGCTCATAATTTTGATTATGCTGCATTAAAAGAGGCTGTAGATTATTGTCATTTAAGAAATGTTAAATTATATGTTACTGTAAATACTCTTTATAATAATGCAGAAATCGATGAAATTTTTGATTATTTAAAATATCTTTACCATATTGGTGTAGATGCTCTTATTATTCAAGATATGGGGCTTTTTTCTCTTATTAAAAATCATTTTCCTGATATAGAGATACATATGTCAACACAAGCAAGTGTTAGAAATATTGAAGGAGTCAAATATTTTGCTAAACAAAATATAGATCGTGT
>OBAM01000934.1_pt1 | contig 21457 bp, 18 predicted proteins | sample 1517751 | NCBI WGS metagenome assembly OBAM01 (sample SAMN04571703, study PRJEB22368) | human gut metagenome | biome: human gut; material: stool | host: Homo sapiens | place: Luxembourg | collected 2012-10-18
ATTATCGAGCATTTTGGCAACGCAGATGCCGTGCCGCAGCCGCCGGAGCGGTGCTTAAGCCGTAAGGCGGGAATTGTGCGGTGTTGCCTTAAATAATTCTCCCAAATGTGTTAAAAATAGTACAAAGAGATAATTCTGTCCCATTATACCATGTTAAGCAGGTGAATACAATCTACAACCCCAAAAACCTGACGATGCAAAAACAAAACCCCAGGCAAGCCAGCGGCGCTGCCTGGGGGAAATGTACTGTAATACCAGAGAGAAAGCAGGCTGCGGTTCAGCCGCGCTTCATGCGGCCCAGCAGCAAATAATACCCCGCCCAGTCCAGCTTGCCGAACAGGGGGCTCTGCGTGCGCGCAGCTTCGGACAACATCCATAGCAGACGTAAGCTGTTCCAGCGGCAGGGCAGGTAATAGGGGCTGTAACAGTGCTCATGGCGCATTGTATCCAGCAGGCTTTTCAGCCATGGGCTTTGCAGCGCGGTGCGGGCTTTGGTGCAGCGTGCGGGCATGGCATCGGGGTCCCGCCGCAAAATGTCTGCGGCACCCTCTGCCAAAACCTGCAATTCCGCGCGGTGCAGCGGCAGCATATCCTGCGGCGGGCAGGCAGCAGCGGTGCAGGCGGCGTTCAGCTTGGCAAAATGCTTGGGCCAAATTTCGCAGTAATTGGCGTGGTACTTGGTGGAAAGGGTGCCAGTGCGGCTGCAATCGTAAAAGGTCAGGGCGCTTTCCAGCACAAGGTAGCTGAAATCCGGCTGGCAGCGCCCCAGCAGAGCCAGATAATCCAGCACAAACTGCAAATCTTCGCCAAGGGTATAAGCCTGGTCAAAGGCAAGCTGCCGGGCGTATGTGCGCCGGTAAAGCTTGTTCCACGGCATGGCGATCAGGCAGTCCAGGTGCAGGCGGGCCAGGTCGCTCTGTTGGGCCGGGTGAGCTACTGTGGTTACAGGAGTGGTATCGTCCGGCTGCATGGTGTAGTGCCAGAGCACAAAAGCGTTGGGGGCAGCGGCCTGTGCTGCAAGGGCGGCGGCCAAAGCGCCGGGGCGCAGGGCATCATCACTGTCCAAAAATACAATATACTCGCCGGTGGCGGCCCGTAGCCCGGCATTGCGCGCGCCGGAAACCCCGCGTTCCCTGCGGTGCAGTACCATCACACGGGGATCCTTTGCTGCGTAAGCGTCACAAATTTCGCCGCTGTGGTCTGGACTTTGATCGTCCACCAAGATCAGCCGCAGCCCGCCCGGCAGCTGCTGGGTCAGCACACTTTCGATGCAGCGGGGCAGGGTGGCTTCCGCCTTGTATACCGGAACGATCACACAGATGACGGGCTGTTCCATAGGTGACCTCCAAAATCGTACACAATGCGTACAAAATCATCATAAAAGCGTGCAGAAGAATAGCGCTGTGCCGTCTTTGCACCGGCGGTGCTCATCTGGGCGCGCAGATCCGGGTGTTCGTACAGCATGCGGATGGCAAAGCTCAGCTGCCCGGCTACATTGCCGTCACGGTCCACCAGCACGGCCTGGCTGCCGTCCAGATATTCCGGCATACCGCCGCTGCGGGTGGCAAGCACTGGTCGGCCGCAGCCCATGGCTTCCACCGCCACAAGCCCGGCGGCTTCCTCCACCAAGGTGGGCACGCAGACAAGGTCCGCCAGGCGGTAATATTCCGGCATCGAATCATTGGGCACATAGCCAGTAAAGCGCACCCGGTCGCCAAGGGTCTCGGCCTGCTGTTCCAACTTGCGCAAAAACGGGCTTTGCTGGGTACGGCCAAAAAACGGGCTGCCCACAATCAGCAGCTTGATGCGCGGGTCATGGATATTTTCCATCGCTTCCAACAGCTTGTGGATGCCCTTATCCGGCTCCAGGCGGCCGCAGAACAGTACAACAAAATCTTCCGGCGCAAAGCCGAGGGAAGCCCGCAGCGCAGCATCCGCCGGGCCGGGCACAAAGCGGGCGGTATCAATGCAGTTGTGCAGGATGTAGGCATGCTTGCGGTCCAGCTCGCTGGTTTTGAGGTAATCATCGCGGATAAACTCGCTCAGGGCCAGAATACCGCCGTAAATGGCGTCCATCTCATGGCTGCAGCTGGTCTGGCCGTGCAGGTGGGCCAGGCAACGCCGCTTGCCGAACATTTTGCTGATGGCGCTGCACTGGGTCAGGGTGCCGCCCTCCGCCACAATCAGGTCCGGCGTGGGCAGCTCCAGTGCAAGGGAAAGCTGAACCTTTTGATACCACGGGTCATACGGGGCGGCAACGCCAAAGCAGCGCTCCAGAAACACCATGGGGTAATACCGGCGCACGCCGCGGGGCTTGGCAACGTACAGCATTTTGGTGTGCTGCAGCCCTTGTGCCTGGGCGGCGGCTTCCGGGTCCGGGATGCTGGCGCACAGCAGGTCCAGCTTGCCCGCCCGTTCATTTTCACGGATCAGGTGGGTGACAAGGGTTTCCACCGCGCCGCCCTGCACAGCAGGAACCGGCAGCTCCGGCGGCGGAACCAGCAAAATGCGCGGTTTGCGCGGTGTATTCGGCGAGCGCAACGGCAAAATGGACAACCCCTTTTTTCGTTGGTTTGAAAGTTTGATGTGGACGGAGGAATAGTTAGGAGGTTAATTAGAAATTAGGAATTGGAGATGTTTTGGGGGATGTGTGGAACAGATAAAATATCTGTAGGGCGCGATGCCCTCATCGCACCGGGGAGAAACGCAAAATGGTTATCGCAAACCTAAAAATTATTTGTAGGGGACGATGCTTGCATCGTCCCGTGGCCGTTTGTCCCATATACAATCCTTGGGAAAACGCTATGACATTATCCAATCCCTATTTTTATTCTTATATTCTATTATATTAAAGTTTTTTCGCCGAAGCCTTTTTTTCAAAAAAGGCTGGAAAGCTCTCGTAAACAATCACTTTGCCGGGCAAAGGCTTTCGGCGGGCATCATGGCCCAGCGGGCGGCGGAAAGCTTTTCGGTCATCTTCATGTGGCGGCAGTTGGGCAGGTAGCTGATCAGCCCCTGCATCAGAAACTGCTCCTTGCTGATGGCCTTGACCAGCTGCGGCTCCGGGTTCTGGCGTACCTTGGCGCACAGGAAAAGATACCGCCGCCAACAGGCAGCATAAGCCGAATCAATCACCGAACGGTCCGCGCCGTTCTCGACATAAAAGCGGTACCGGTCAGCCAGGCCGTCCACCGCGTCAAACGCGCCGGGTTTCAGGCTGGTGCGCATAATGCTGCCGGAACGCAGGCGGTAATTGTACAAAACATCCGGCAGGCACACCACTTTATCGCACCGCCAGAACAGCCGGTGCGCCACAAAATCATCCTCGTGCAGACGGCCCTCCGGGTAATGCAGCAGCTTCCACACCTCGGCGCGGTAAAGCTTGTTCCATGCAACGGTATAATAAGTGCCGTTGGGGGCATAAAAATCATTCAGCAGATCCTTGCCGCGGAACACACCTGCCTGCGTGGGCGGGGTGAACACCGGCTCCGGCAGGGGCTTGCCGTTCTCCTGTACGTCCTCCACTGCGCAGATCGCCATGTAGGCGTCGTGCGCTTCGCAGGCTTCGTACATCTTTTTCAGGTACGCCGGGCGCACCACATCGTCGCTGTCAATAAAGGCATAATAGCGGCCGCGGGCCATATCAATGCCGGTGTTGCGCGCGCCGGAAAGCCCCTGGTTCTCCTGGTGCACCACTTTAATGCGGTTGTCCCGCTTGGCAAGGCGGTCACACAAAGCGCCGCTGCCATCCGTTGCGCCGTCATCGATCAGCAGCACTTCGATCGTGCCGTAGCTGGCCGGGAAATCCTGGTCCAGAATGCTCTGCACGCACTCTTCCAGCCAGGGCTCTGCGTTGTAAATGGGAACGATCACACTAACTGCAATATGTTCCATCTTGTTTTTCCCCCTCATTCCTCAGTCCGTTTTGCTGCCATGCAGCTTGCCGCGGGCGTGTGCCAGCGTGTAGGTCAGCCCCGGTGCGGCGCAGAACAGCACAGCGCGCGCTTTTTCGGCACCGGGCACATGCGGGCAGCGCAGGATGTCCGGCAAAATGCTGTCCAGATGCTTTTTGTGCTTCAAAAATTCCGGTTTCAGCTTTGCCATGGCTCCGGCCTCGCTGGCCTGGCACCAGAACAGGTAAAACACCTTCCAGTACCATGCCACGGCCCATTCATAATAACCTTTATATTCGGTTTTGTCCGGCTGCGCGGCAAACCAGCCCAGCCAGTTCCAGTACATTTTCAAATCATCCAGCCGCCGCGGCGGAAACAGCACCTCGGTCATCTGGCCGCCGCGCCGCCGGTAGTGGTACAGCACGCGCGGCACACAGTAAACATACTCGCCGTCATACACGCGGTGCAGCTCGCTGGCGTCATCGCCAAAGAACATGGTTTCGTCAAAATGCACGTCTTTATCGCGGAACAGGCGGATGTCAAACAGCTTGTTCCAGCACAGCAGCCCGTAAAAGCCGCCGGTTTTAAAAGTATCCAGCAGCAGCTCCATGGCCATGTGCCGCCCGGCAATGTTGATGTTGACCCCGGCCCCCGGCACGGGCTTTTCCTGTTCGTCCACCGCGTCGGCATTGCAGGAGGCAATGCGCACATCATTTTCGCGGATGGCATTCAAAAGTGTTTCGTAGAGATCCGGATCCACCAGGTCGTCCGAATCCACAAAGCCGATGTAATCCCCGCGGGCATTGTCCAGCCCAACGTTCAAAGCGGAGGCCGGGCCGCCGTTTTCCTTGTGGAACACCCGGATGCGCGGGTCGGTTTTGGCAAGCTCATCACACAGCTCACCGCAGCCGTTGGGGCTGCCATCCTCCACCAGCAGCAGCTCAAAGTCCGTAAAGCTCTGGGCCAGAATGCTGCGCACCGTGCGGGGGATGTAATCCTTGGCGTCATATACAGTTGTCACAATGGAAATGGTCGGGTTCGGCATGCAAAACGTTCCTCTCATAAAAAGCGGTTTTTCAGCTGGGTATAAGCGGCCAATAGCCAGGCGCTGTGCAAAAATACCCCCAGCCGGTAGGGCAGAGCCAGCAGGCGGTTGGGGTCCGCAGTCAGGCGGGCGCGCAGGGCCGCGCAGGCATCAGCATCCTGCAAAATGCGGGCAAACAGCTGCCGCCGCTGGGCAAACGGCATGCGGCCGGGGCAGCCGGTCAGCAGCCCATATTGATTTAACGCGGCACGCACCCGGCTTATTTGCACCAGGCGGTCAATTTCTGGTGCAGGCAGCTTGGCATCCGTCAAGAATGCTTCCAGCACGGGGCGGGTCACAGCCTCGGCGTCCAGCAAATCCCCCCGCAGGGAGCGGGACAGACTGCCCGCAAGCATATCATTCTGATTATAGTATACACCTGCAAGGCAATAAATGGCAGAGTTTTTTTGTAAAAAAAGCAAAAACCGCAAATATTGAAGATTAAACAAAACATCTTCATTGATTTTTAAGCGTGGGTCAAACCGCAGCTTGTTCCGGCGGATCACATCCAGCCGGAACAGCTTGGGGTAGGGGGCGGCGAGGTAGCCGCTTTCAAACAGCAGCGGGTCCAGCGCATCCCCCAGCGCGGCGGGGCCGGCATAGCAGCCGGGGGCCAGCGGATTGGGGGCAGGGCCGCTGGCGCGCACCATGCCGTACAAAATCAGGCCCGGCTGCGCATCAAATGCAGCGGGCAGCGCCTGCCACAGCCCCGGCAGCAGGGTATCGTCCGCATCCACAAACAGCACCCACTCGGCACCGCTGCGGCACAGTGTATCCAACCCCGCGTTGCGCGCGGCGGATGCCCCGCCGTTGGGCTGGTGCAGTGCGGTAACGCGGGGGTCTTGGGCGGCAAGGGCATCACACAACGCGCCGGTGCCGTCCGGGCTGCCGTCCTCCACCAGCACCAGCTGCAAATTGTCCGGTGCACCCTGCAGCACGCTTTCAACCGTCTGGCGCAGCGTGTGCTCGGCCTTATAGCAGGGGATCACCACTCCAATGGCGGGCAGGCTCACAGTGTTCCCTCCCTTTGCAGGACTTTGCGGTAAATTTCAATCATCTGTGCGGTGTTTTTGGCCGCGTCATGGGTCACCCGGGCGCGGATCTGCGCGGCGGTGCCCAGCGCCGTGCCGTGGTCCGGCAGGGCAAGCACCTGTAAAATGGCCGCGCTCAGGGCGGCATCATCCCCGGCGGCACCGTACAGCATCCCCTGCACGCCGCTTTGCAGCATATCCGGGATGCCGCCTGCCGCGCTGGCCACGCAGGGCAGGCCCAGCAGCATGGCTTCGCCCAGACTGTTGGGGCTGTTCTCGCTGTAAGACGGCAACAGGAAGAGATCGGCATCCAGGTAAGCCTGCCGCATGGCGGCGGCATCCAGCGGGCCGGTGTACTGCACATGGTCCGCCAGCCCCAGGCGGCGGATCAGCTGTTTGCACCAGGTCTGGTAGGGGAACATCCAGTCAATCACCGGGCGCAGCAGCGGCCCTTTGTCCAGCGGGGGCCAGCCCGCCACCCGCAGCACCGCGCCGGGGTACTGCGCCAGCACGGCGGGCAGCGCTTTGAGCACGGTATGCAGGTTTTTGAGCGGGTAGTTGCCCTGGCTGAGCAGCAGCACCGGCGCTTCGCCAAAGGTGCGGGGGTGCCACACCGGTGGGGTGTAAAACTCCGGGCGCAGCGTTTCGTTGCAGGGGTAATAACTGGCCTGCGGGGCCAGCTTTTGAACGGCGGAACGGTCAAAGCTGGTGCGCCCGGTCACATGGCGGGCGTTGGCCAGCACGGCGGCTTCGCTCTGGGCAAGGGTGTCAAAACGGGCCTGGTTCACGTCCAGCAGCCCGCCCGGCACATGGCGGTCAATCAAATGCTGCGCCGCGCAGGAGTGCAGCAGCCGTGCTGGCACGCCGTCATTCAAGTGCAGGGCACAGTCAACCATCACGCCCTGGATGCCCACCAGCACCGGTATCCCCGCCGCCTGGGCCGCCTGCTGTATGGTGCGGGCGGCAGCGTACTCGGTGCCCCAGATATGAACAAGATCCGGGGCAATCTTTTTGAGCAGGGCAGAAAAGTTTTCCACACTTCCGGTGGGAACCAGTGCAAAACTTACGCCGTTTTTGCTGCAAACGGTTAAAGTTTCCGCGCGGGCATCCACGCTGGCAACGGTAATGGCCGGGGCGTCCGGTGCGGCGGTCATGCCGCCCAGCGCGCCGGAAAGCCACCCCCCGCCGATCTCTTTTGCCTGCAAACCGCAGGCATCCGCGGCAGCAGGGATGGTGATGCTGACAAGCCAGAGTACCTTCACATTAGCCACCTCACAAATTCAGCCGCAACCGCCTGCGGCACCAGCTCAGGGAAGAGGTCACACACTTCCCCAAAGGGCAGCTGTTTACCGCACACTTCACCCAGCCAGCGGTGCAGAATATCCGCAGCATCAGCCTGGCCTTGGTGCAGCACCAGCGCCAGCGGATAGCGGGCCAGATAGGGCAGGGCAGGGTCGTTTTCGATCACGCAGAGGTGCAAAACTGGCTTGCCCGCAGCAAAGTAGTCAAACAGTTTGCTGGGCAGCTGGTTGGCTACCGCGTTGCCAAGGTTCAAAAGAACATCGGCCTGTGCCTGCATGGTGCGGGCGGTTTCGGCGGGCACGGGGCCGGGCTGTTCAAACTGTTCGCCCAATACAGCCTTGGTCTGGGCAGCGTCCGCGGCAAAGTATTGCCAGCCGCCGCCTGCCATCGTCAGGGTCCAGCCGCTGGCCGGGCCCAGGGCGCGGAAAAGTTCCAGCGCAAAGCCCGGCTCCCGCAGGCCGGGATACAAAGAACCGCAGAACACGCAGCGCTTTTTGCTGTCTGCTGTATGGTTCGGCACTGCCGCCGGGGGCACCAGACTGGGGAAATCCAGCACATGAACTTTTTCCGCCGCCGCGGCCAGCGGGGCGCCGGGGGCGTAATCCCCAACGGCCTGCCGAGTGATAAAGGCGGCGGTCAGATGGTTCAGCAGCTCCAGCTCCCGCGGGTAGCCGCCGGGGGCCTGATAATCCCGGTTGGAAGCATAGGGGTCCAGCTGCCAGATGGCCTTTTTGGCCTGCATCTGCGCGGTTTCCAGCGCAAACGCGGCGCGGTAGGGCGCACAAACAGCGCAGATCACCTCAAAATGGAACGCAGCATCCAGCTTTTCCAGTTCCCGGCGGGTATCCACCACCCGGCGCGGGGCGTGCAGCACCAGCTGGCGGAACGCCGCCGCCACCGCCGTGGGGTGGCAGCAAAGCCGCGCCAGCCGCACCGGAATGGGCGAACCGCCACTGCGGCCGTTTTCCAGCGCGGCGTTCATCAGGCGCTCGTCCGCAAAGGCAAGGCAGTGCACGGTGCAGCCGGGCAGCTCCGGCTGGGGATGCAGGCCGTCCCATAGTTCCAGCAGGTGTACGGTGTGCCCGGCAGCACAAAGCACCCCTGCCAAACGCTGTGCCATCAGCACATTGGCAGAGGTTGGGTTTTCCACACTATCCAGTATAAATAAAATACGCATGGTGTTTATCCTGTGCAAAAGGAGTCAGCGCCGGTCTTTTAACATGGTACGGCACACTTTGCGCCACAGCACCGGGCAGTTGATGGTTGCCCACGCCGCCGCGCGGATGGCAAGCGGCAGCCGCGGGTTGCGGCCAAGGTTAGGGTCCTGCAGCCCGGCGCGGATGCCCACCCCCAGCTCGTTGATCTGCACGCGGTAGGTGGCGGCATCGTCCCGCCGCAAAATCATGCTGGCAAGGTAGACCAGCTTTTCGTAATAAAAGGCGTTGGCGCTCTGCTGGATGGCCGGGCTGGCATGCTCGCGGATGAACACGGCGGCCTGGCGCTGCTGGTCAATGCTTTCCGGCGGCAGGGCACGATGGCTGGCCGAAGCCGCGTGCTGCCGGTAATGGTAGCCTGCAAAATCCACATAGGCACAGCCGTCTGCCGCGCTGAAAATCTGCCAGTTGGCCACAAGGTCTTCGTTGTAGGCAAGGCCGTTGTCCATGATCTCGGCGGTGATCAGCTCGTGGGCGTACAGCTTGTTCCACAGCCCAAAGTCCACCCGGTGGTCATGCAGCAGGGCATCCAGATGGGCGGGCGGCTGAAACACCGTGGTCTGGCTGGGCGGCGGGCTTTCCGGAGGAATATCCTCGGTAAAGCAGTCATACCGGCAGCAGGCAATCTGGCAGCGGGTGGTTTGGGCAGCGCGGTACAGCGCATCCAAAAACTGCTTGTGGTAGCAGTCGTCCGCATCACAAAAGGCAAACCACCGGGCGTTCAGGTTCAGCCCCGCGCGCACCCCGGCAGCGCGGGCGGCGGCAACACCGCTCTGGCGCTGGTGGATCACAACAAACCGGGCGTCCCGGCTTTCCCACGCGGCGGCAAGCTCGGCGCTTTCATCGGTGGAACCGTCATCCACCACAAAACAGGCAAAATCGCCAAAGGTCTGCGCAGCCAGGGATGCCAGACACTGCTGCAAAAACGCAGCGCCGTTATGTACCGGCACCACCACGGCAATGGCAGGGCCTTTGAACTGGGGCTCGGTTTCACTCATGGCTGCACCTCCTTTGTATATTTCTGCGTCTGCTCCAGGTAAAATTTTTGCAGGATGCCCGCGCTGGTGTGTACATCAAATCCGGCGGCAATGGCTTTGGCCTGGGCGTTGGGGTCACGGGTCAGGTCCGCCGCGGCAATGGAATCAGCCCAGGCGGCTTCATTCTGCAAGGGCAGGTAGTGGATGTTGCCGGCAAACGCCGCGCCGGGGTCCACCGTATCGGCCACAAAGCAGGGCAGGCCGGCGGCCTGGGCTTCCACCAGCACAACGGGCAGCCCCTCAAACAAACTGGGCAGCAAAAATACATCCATGGCGTGGTACAGCGCGGCCATATCCTTGCGCACCCCGGCAAAAATTACCCGGTCGCTCAGGTTAAGCTCCTGGGCAAGGGCACGGGTGGAATCAACCAGCTCGCCGGTGCCGATCAGCACCAGCCGGGCGTTGGGCATGCGGCGGCTGACCCCGGCAAAAATGCGCAGTAGCCCGGCATGGTTTTTCTGCTCACAAAAACGGCCCACATGGCCAAACAGAATTTCGCCTTCCTGCACGCCAAGCTCAGCGCGCAGGGCGGCGCGGGCGGCGGGATCGTGGAGGGCGAACACATCGGTCATAATGCCGTTGGGCAGCACGGTGAACGGGTGTTTGCCGTACAGCATCTCCCCGGCGCGTTGGCTGCAGGCAAAGCGGTGGGTCAGGTCGTGGTCAAAGCGGGAACTCATCAGCCGGTCCAGCTGGCCCACCAGGTTGTGCTCATAGGCAGTGTTGTGGCTGTGGCCTGCCCGCACCGGAACCCCGCAGCGGCGGGCCACGGCATTATAAAACATGCCAAAGCCGCTGTAATGCCCGTGGATGACCTTGTATTCCGGGTGCGCGGTAAAAAAGGCGCGCAGGTCATGCAGGTATTTCGGGATATTATTGTCCTGCCGCACCGTCAGCTTGGTAATGTGCCCGCCCAGGGCTTCAATTTCAGCATCATAAAAGCAGGGCTTATCATAGTGGTACAAAAAGTCAAACTGTACCTGGCTGCGGTCCACGGCACGGTAGACATTCATGACAAAGGTTTCCATGCCGCCGGCGTCCATGGCGGGCATGATTTGTAATACGCGGATCGGCGGCAAAGTGCGCCCCTCCTTTTGCGGCTTGCCGGGGGAACATCCACCCGGCAGCGTTTGGCATTATTCCTGTTCCAGCGCTGCCTTGCAGTTCAGCAGTTCGGCCTTTGCATCGTCCGAAAGCACCGGGTATTCGTGGCAGCTCTTCTGCAAAGCATCCAGTACAATCTCGCTGACCAGGTAGCGGGTGTACCATTTCTGGTCAGCCGGGATGGCATACCACGGGCTGTGCTTGGTAGCGGTTGCGGTGATGACTTCATCAAAGGTATCCAGATATTCGTCAAAACGCATCCGCTCTTTCAGGTCGGAGCAGGAGAACTTCCAGTTCTTTTCCGGGAGGTCAATGCGCTCTAAAAAGCGCTTTTTCTGTTCGTCCTTGGAAACGTGCAGAAAGATTTTGACCACGCGGTAGCTGTTCTCGTACAGGTATTCTTCATAGCTGCGGATCTGGCGGTAGCGCTTTTCAAAAAAGTCCTTCTTGCTGTCTTCCAGCACGCGCGGGGCCATCTGGTAGGTCTTTTGCAGGTCGTGGACCTGCACCACCAGAACGTCCTCGTAATAGCTGCGGTTGAAAATGGCAATGCTGCCGCGGGGCGGCAGAACTTTGTTCACCCGCCACAAAAAGTCGTGGCGCAGTTCCTCGCTGGTGGGCTGCTTGAAGCTGGTTACCTGTACACCCTGGGGGTTCAGGCCGCCCATCACATGCTTTACGGTGCTGTCCTTCCCGGCGGCATCCAGCGCCTGCAGAATGATCACAAGGCCCTCGCGCCCATCGGCGTAAAAGGCGTCCTGCAGGGCGGCCATCTTTTCCAGGTTTTCGGCAGTTTTGGCCAGGATATCTTCTTTCTTTACATGGTCATCCTTGCTGTCGCAGGGCAGCTTGCGCAGCGCGCATGGGTGGGAACCATCAAACAAATAGCGGTCAGCCTTCATCCGGGCGGCCTCCTTTCTGCAAAAGGACAAAATTACACTCTCTCAGTATACCCGTTTTGGCCCCCATGTGCAACCGCAAGATGCAAAAAAGGCATTGCAGACGCGCGGCCCACAATGCCTTTTTTCATAATTACAAAACAAAATCAGAACGTCAGGTTGCCGAACTCGGAAAGCTTCAGCTGTTCGTTGTGCTGCTCGGCCCAGTTGATGCTCCACGGGCTGCCGAAAAGCAGCAGGTGGTTGCCCTTCAGGTCCTCGATGCAGCGGGTGTCGCTGGTCAGGTCCAGTGTTTTGGGGTCCAGCTCGTCCGGGTCGTTCATGATCCAGCGCAGGTGCTCATACGGCAGGGTCTGCATACGGATGTCAACGTTATATTCGTTGCGCAGGCGGTATTCCAGCACTTCCAGCTGCAGCACGCCGACCACGCCGACGATAACTTCCTCCATACCGGAGCCAAGGTCGCGGAAAATCTGGATCGCGCCTTCCTGTGCGATCTGCTCCATACCTTTCACAAACTGCTTGCGCTTCATCGTGTCCACCTGGGTCACGCGGGCAAAATGTTCCGGTGCAAAGGTGGGGATGCCCGCAAACTGCACATGCTGCTTGCCGGTGCACAGCGTATCGCCAATGGAGAAGATGCCCGGATCAAACAGACCGATGATATCGCCGGCATAGGCTTCGTCCACGATGGCGCGGTCGTCAGCCATCAGGCTGGTGCCGGTAGCAAGCTTGATGTTCTTGCCCTCCTGCACATGGAATGCTTCCATGCCGCGCTCAAACTTGCCGGAGCAGATGCGCAAAAACGCAATGCGGTCGCGGTGATTCTTGTTCATATTGGCCTGGATTTTGAACACAAAGCCGCTGAACTGCTCGCTGCAGGGATCCACCACATCGCCGGTGGGGGCATCCTTGCGGGGCAGTGGCGGCGGGGTCAGGCGCAGGAACTCTTTCAGGAAAGGTTCCACGCCAAAGTTGGTCAGCGCGGAGCCAAAGAATACGGGGCTCAGCTGGCCGTGCTGCACAGCGTCCAGGTCAAACTCTTCGGCGGCGCCATCCAGCAGCTCAATGTCGTCAGCCAGCTTCTGGTGGTTGGCCGCGCCGATCAATTCGTCCATTTCGGGTGCGCCCAGCTCGGCGGTGATCTCGTCCACCATCTTCACGCCGTTGGCGCGGCCATCGCTTTCAAAAGCCAGCACCTTGCGGGTGCCGCGGTCAAACACGCCCTTGAACTCTTTGCCGCAGCCGATGGGCCAGTTCATCGGGTAGGTTTTGATGCCCAGGATCGTCTCAATGTTTTCCATCAGTTCAAACGGGTCGCGGGCTTCGCGGTCCATCTTGTTGATGAAGGTGAAAATGGGGATATGGCGCAGGGTGCAGACCTTGAACAGCTTGATGGTCTGGGCCTCAACGCCCTTGGCGGCGTCGATGACCATGACGGCGGAATCCGCCGCCATCAAGGTGCGGTAGGTATCCTCGGAGAAGTCCTGGTGGCCGGGGGTATCCAGAATGTTGATGCACTTGCCCTGATAGTTGAACTGTAAAACAGAGGAGGTAACAGAGATACCGCGCTGTTTTTCAATATCCATCCAGTCAGAAACGGCATGTTTGGCGCTCTGCTTGCCCTTGACGGAACCGGCGGTCTGGATGGCTCCCCCGTACAGCAGCAGCTTTTCGGTCAATGTGGTTTTGCCGGCGTCCGGGTGCGAAATGATCGCAAACGTCCGGCGGCGCTCGATTTCTTCACGCAAAGTTGCCATGAAAGTCAATACTCCTTTATTCCATTGCAATGTGACTTTTTACGGTTGTCTGCTTCCGTCACATGGGGAACACTCCTCTATCACTCTGGTTTTCAGGCAGCACCTGAACTATTACAAGAAAGGTTACAAGACATACCTTTCTATTTTACTATGATTTTTAAGGGATTGCAACGCCTGATACCGAATTTTTGGCCGGTAAGGGGAGAAAAAAGCAAAATTTGATGGAAAATGCGTGGTGGGGGGGCCATCATCCCGCCGGGGGAGAAAGGCAAATGTTTGACTGTACGCCACAGATTCTAATAATGTACCGAGATTTTATTCGTAGGGGCGCACATTATACGCCCGCTGCCTTGTGGGTGGGTGACGGGGTAAGATATCCGGCAAGGCGCGTCTGCGGGACGATGCCGAGCATCGTCCCCTGCAAAATAAAATCAAAGAGCGAACATACTCGTCAGGACTTACTTATTCGCCTCCGCATGGGCGGTGGCTTCCGCCACATACCCTTCGGCATTTTTTCGGTTGGCTTCCACCAGGGCGGGGCTGGCGGATTCACGCACCTTGGCGGGCACACCCATGGCCACCATGCCGTCCGGGACCACGGTGTTTTCCAGCACCAGCGCCCCGGCGGCCACCACGGCATTTTTGCCCACCACGGCGCCGTTCATCACCGTGGCGTGCATACCGATCAAAGCGCCGTCCCCCACCGTACAGCCATGCACCACTGCACTGTGGCCGATGGATACATTTTTGCCGATCGTTACCCCCAGGTTTGGCCCGGTGTGCAGCACGGCGTTGTCCTGGATATTGCTGTTTTTGCCAATGCGGATGGCGCCGGTATCTCCGCGCACCACCGCGCCGTACCACACGCTGCTGCCAGCGGCCAGCACAACATCCCCGGCCAGGGTAGCGTTGGGGGCCACAAAGGCTGCACTGCCAACATCCGGCGTTTTGCCGTATACTGTGATAACTGCCATAATTTTACCTCCCTGCCCGGAATAATTCTACCGCCGGGCACTGTTAGTTAAATTGAAAAACAGGCCTGTGTTTGTTATACTTTTACTATATTAAATAATATATTACGTTGCTTCAGGAAAAGCAATCAGGGGGAAACAAATATGATAAAAATGGTTTGCAGCGATCTGGACGGCACCCTGCTGCAATATGGGAAAAAGCTCATTGAGGGCGAAATTTTTGATGAGATCCGCGCTTTGCATGACCGTGGTATCCTGTTCTGCCCGGCCAGCGGGCGGCAGTATACCAGCCTGCGCAAACTGTTCGCCCCTGTGGCAGACGATTGCATCTACCTGTGCGAGAACGGCGCGGTTGTCTACCGCGGTGGCAAAGTAATCGCCAAAACGCCGATGCCCCGCGCCCTGGCAGAAGAAATCGCCTGGGATTTCTGGAACAACACCGAGGACTTAGGCGAAGTGATGCTTTCCGGCGAAAACATGTCCTACCTGATGGAGCGCGGGCACGGCGTGGTGGACCGCATCAAGTTCATTGGCAACAATTATACGGTCATCACAGACCCCGCCCAGATCCCGGAGGATATCGTCAAGGTGTCCGTCTATTTGGTGGACGGCGTGGAGCCGTTTGTGGAGCGCTTTGTGCCCAAATGGCAGCAGGCCAACTGCGCCGTGGCGGGACCCAAGTGGATCGATACCACCGTGGCCAACAAGGGGATTGGCGTACAGAGCATCTGCCGTGTGCTGGGCATTGACCCGGCGGATGTGATGGCCTTTGGCGATAACTATAATGATGTTGCCATGCTGGATTTGGTAGGTCACCCTTACATTATGTCCACCGCTGCAGCGGAGCTGCGCCGGCGCTATGCAAACCATACCCCCCGGCCGGAGGATACCCTGCGTGCCTTCCTGGCCAGGCAGGAAAACTGAAACTGAGTGAATCCACAATATTGTTAAAAACATTTTGTTGATTTTGTGAAAGTTTACAAAAAACGACAGGGCAAAATGCAGTATTTGCATTGACTTTGCTCAATATTGCTGGTATAATCAAATTGTTAAATTCTCCACAGGCTTGTTGAAAAGCTGTGGAACAGAGAGGAAGACGCATCTATGAAGCAGTTTGATTATACCATTCAGGAAGCAGTTGGCATCCATGCCCGTCCGGCCGGTTTGCTGGTCAAAGAGGTCAAAAAGTATAAGAGCACTGTTACCGTCATCAAGGGCGATAAATCCAGCAACGCGCTGAAACTGATGGCTTTGATGGGTATGGGCGTTAAGTGCGGCGATACCGTTACCGTTACCGTGGAAGGCGAGGACGAGGATACCGCAGCACCGGCACTGGAAGCTTTCTTCAAAGAGCATTTGTAATTGAATCCTTTTGTTTGCGGCACCTGCCCCAGCAAGGCCCTTACCCGGCGCTGGGGGCAGGCAGCCGCATTTTGTTTTCTGCTGCATTTGGTTGTATAAAATAACCAGTCAGGATCCCATTGAACACCAAAGAAAGGACGCTTGTTATGATCAGTATTCAGGGCAAGGGCGTATCTTCCGGCGTTGGCGTTGGCCCGCTTTATTTCTATCACCGCACCAAAACCGAGATCCCCCGCTATACCGTGACCGATCCCGATGCCGAGTGGCACCGTTTCAAGGGCGCGCAGACCGCCGCCATTGAGCAGCTGGGCGAACTGGCCGAAAAGGCCCGCGCCGAAGCCGGCGATGAAGCCGCCATGCTGTTTGAGACCCACCAGATGATGGCCGAGGATCTCGATTACGAGGAAGCCATCTCCGACCATATCAACAATGAAAAGATGAACGCCGAAGCCGCGATTTCGGATACCGCAGTTCAGTTCGCCGCCATGTTTGAATCCATGGACGATTCCTACATGCAGGCCCGTGCGGCAGATGTGCGCGATGTATCGGATCGCATCCTGGGGATCCTGTCCGGTGCAGTGCAGGGCGGTATTGCTTCGGATGTGCCGGTGCTGCTGGCTGCGGACGACCTGGCACCTTCGGAAACTGTGCAGCTGGATAAATCCAAGATTTTGGGCTTCATCACTGCGGGCGGTTCCGGTTCCAGCCACACGGCCATTCTGGCCCGCACCATGGGCATTCCTGCCATTGTGGGCGTGGGCGATGCCCTGAAGCCGGAGTATGAGGGCCGCTCCTGTATTATTGACGGCGCTACCGGCAATGTGGTGATCGACCCGGACGATATGACCCGTGATTACCTGCTGAAAAAGCGGGAACAGCAGCTGCGCCTGCAGCGCCTGCTGGAGACCCTGAAAGGCCAGCCCAATGTGACCAAGGATGGCAAGAGCATCCGCATTTACTGCAACATTGGCTCCCCGGACGACGTACATGCCGTGCAGGTCAACGATGGCGGCGGCATCGGCCTGTTCCGCAGCGAGTTCCTGTACCTGAACAGCCCGGATTACCCCACCGAGGACCAGCAGTTTGAAGCCTACAAAAAGGTTCTTGCCGATATGGACGGCAAGGAAGTTATCATTCGCACGCTGGATATCGGCGCGGACAAGCAGATCGGCTACTTTAACCTGCCCAAAGAGGATAACCCGGCTATGGGCATGCGCGCTCTGCGTATCTGTCTGAACCGCCCGGAAATCTTCAAGACCCAGCTGCGTGCCCTTTACCGTGCTTCCGCGTTCGGCAAGCTGGGCATCATGTTCCCCATGGTGACCAGCGTGTGGGAAGTGCGCGAAGCCAAAAAGTACTGCGAGGAAGTCAAGCGCGACCTGAAAGCTGAGGGCATTCCCTTTGCGGAGGATGTGCAGGTCGGCATCATGATCGAAACCCCGGCAGCGGCCATCATGAGTGACCGTCTGGCCAAGGAAGTGGATTTCTTCAGCTGCGGCACCAATGACCTGACCCAGTACACCCTGGCCTGTGACCGCCAGAACAATGATCTGGGACGTTTTTATGACCCGCACAACCCGGCAGTGCTGCGCCTGTTGAAGATGGTGACGGAGAATGCCCACAAGAACGGCATTTGGGTTGGTATCTGCGGCGAGCTTGGCGCGGACCTGACCCTGACCGAAACCTTCCTGGCGATCGGTGTGGATGAGCTGTCCGTCAGCCCGCGCGCGGTGCTGCCCCTGCGCAATGCCGTGCGCATGACCGATACCCGCGAAAGCGCACCCCGCCTGCTGGCCGCCATCGATGCCGAGTACCCGGAAACGCTGTGAGGGGCTTTACGGAGGATTTGTGTTCCTTCTTTGAAAAGAAGGAACCGAAGAAACTTTCTTTAGTATAATAGAACACAAAAGATAAATAAAGGCGCATCACACAAAACCATCGTGTGGTGCGCCTTTTTGATATTGGCTTTATAGAAATTGGTACAAGTTGAAAAACAATCTGTAAGGAACGGTCTAGACCGTTCCTTACAGAGCATTTTATAATGTGTTGCAAACCAACAAAGCATCTGTAGGGCGGGTGCCCTCACCCCGCCGCGGAGGAACCATGCCTATCGCGGTAAACGCTGCAATTTATTTGTAGGGGACGATGCTTGCATCGTCCCGCGGAGCGTGTAACGGTAAAAATCTACCGCGCACCATCACCCCATCACCCGAATTACCCCCAGCACCAACAAATGCACCGGGTAAAACAGATAGAAAAACCACTGCGAAAATTTCTTTCCCCGCGCCGCCCGCTGGCCATTGTACAGATACAAGATCACAAACCCGGATGCAGCGATCCCTGCCATGCTGCCGCAGGCCATCAGCAAACACTGTGCGGTGGGGTAAAGCCACACGCTGCTGGTGTAATTCAGCCAGCCAAACAGCGCGGCAGAAAGCGCAAAACTGAACCGCAGTCGTTTTTGGTCCTGGCCGGACCAGCGGAAGAGCAGGGTGAACACCGGGGCCAGCAGCGCCCAGTCACAAAACAACGAACCAAAAATCAGCAGTACGATCAGCACGCCGCGCAAAAAACGGTTCCGGATGGTTTCGATACACAACAAGATGCAAAAACACAGGAACAGCGTGAACATCATGTTGAAATCCTGAAATTCCAGAATGCCGTTTTGGGCAAACGCCATCGAGAACGGCACCTGTGAAACCACACCGAACCCGAACAGCCGTAAGGCATACTGTTTGCGGCTGTGGGTGTACCGGAAGCCCTCTACCAGAAAATAGCACATGGTAATGGCGGTAAAGTAGCCGATATCTACCAGCACCTCGTAGCAGAGGGTGCCCGGCACCAGAAAAATATTGGCGATGTGGTTCAGCAGCATGGCGGTTATCGCGATGTATTTGATCACATCGCGGTTCAGCACCCGCCAGCCGGGGCTTTGTGTTTGCTGTTGCAGCATTGGCAGCACTTCCTTTTTTGGGGCTTCACAGCGGCAGCGGTTATTTTTCCCGCTTAATGACAAAGCAGGGCAGGGGAGCAGTATCGGCCCAGTTGGCAAATTCGCAGATCAGCACGGTATAATCGGCCAGCGGCAGGCTGCGGAAAAACTCCGCCGCAGCCTTTTTCTCCGCATTGCCGATCACCTTGCCGCTGTACAGCACCGCAGCAAGCACGCCGCCGGGCTTCAGGGCGTCCAGCCCGGCCTGCAGCGCGGGCAGGGTGGAATCTGCCGTGGAGTGTACATCGTGCGCGGCACCTGGCAGCCAGCCAAAGTTGAACATCACGCAGTCCGCACTGCCCGGCGGGGCAAAGCGCAGCAGCTCCCGATGGTCGCAGCATTCCGCGCGGCCAATGGCAGCCATGCCGTTGGCGGCCAGCAGCGCATTGGTGTTGGCCGCGGCCTGAGGCTGGATATCCAGCCCGATCACCCGGCCATTTTCCCCGGCAACGCTGCATAAAAATAGGGTATCGTGCCCGTTGCCGCAGGTGGCATCCAGATACAGTCCGCCCGGTGCCAGTGTGCTGCGCAAAAAGCGGTGGGTCAGCTCCACTGCCGTCAGGTCCGGCACGCGGCGGCGCACCAGCAGCCCGCCGCGCGGCACAAAACCGAACTTTGCCGCCAGCGCCTGCGCAGCGGTATTGTCGGCATCCGGCAGTGGCGCGGTGAATTCGCTGGGGGCAGTCCGGTCAAAGCCGCCGTTCTGGCGCAAAACCTCCCGCAGCAGATAGCTTCCGTACCCGCGGCTCTGCCATTCCGGGGCAATTTCCAACGCTTCAAAACAATCGGCACAGGTAACGGCATGGCCGATGCAGCCTTTCTCTTTATATAACGAATAGACACAGCGGTTTTGTGCGTCCAGTGCCGTTTTTTCAATCCGCATGGGCAAGCTCCCCCTAATGTTTCAGTCTGCAACTGATTGTACGGCATGGGGCGGATAAAGTCAAACCACAGCCCAAACTGACCGGATTTTTGGAGATTTCACATTTCTTTCACGCAGTCGCGAAACTGTTTTCACAATTAGCGGTTATACTGTAGGCACAAGGTTGAGGGAAGCAAGAAAGACAAAGCAAAAGCTTCCGCCAGACCGTGTATCACCGCCCGGCGGCCCCCAAGCGCCGTGCGGCAGAACAAAGGAGAGATTTTTCATGAGTGAATATGATTATTCGGGTCTTTATAATAATGGCGGCCCGCAGAATAATAACGGGCAGCCAGCGGGCACTCAGCCGGAACAGCCCCAGGCAGAGCAGTCCGGTTACCCCAATGTGGGCAGCAGCGGAGTGAACACCGCCAACACCGCACAGACAGATTATTCTAATTATTCCAGCCAACAGAACAGCAGCTATAACCCCCAGGGCCCCGCTGCAGGCAATGGCGGCAATGGCGGCAACGGCGGCAACGGTGGCAACGGTGGCAACGGTGGCAACGGCAATAACGGCGGCTACAACGGCTACAGCTATTCCAGCAACCCACAGCCCCCGCAGAACGAGCCCAAAAAGAGCCACGGCGGCAAAAAGGTTTTGCTGCGTGTGGCGGCCTGCATCGGTGTGGTAGCCCTTGGCTTTGGCGGTGGCCTGGCAGGAACTGTGGTTGCCAGCCGCACCGGCTTGACCGGCGGCCAGGTTGTGGTCCAGCAGGTCCAGCGTGACACCAACACGGATTCTGTATCCCAGGGCAGCACCAACGGCACCAACCTGTCGATTCAGGATGTTGCCGCGCTGGTACAGCCCAGCGTTGTGGCCATCACCACCGAGCAGATGGTCAGCACCAACACCTGGTTTGGCGGCAGCTATGTGCAGGGCGGTGCAGGCTCCGGCGTGATCATCTCGCAGGATGGTTACATTGTGACCTGTGCCCATGTGGTTTCCGGCGCAAATAACATCACGGTACAGCTGGCAGACGGAACAGAATATACCGCAACGGTCGTTGGCCAGGATTCTACTTCGGACGTTGCAGTCCTGAAAATCGAAGCCACCGGTCTGACTCCGGCTGTGATTGGCGACAGCGACAGCCTGGCTGTTGGCGAAACCACCATTGCCGTTGGCAACCCGCTGGGTACCCTGAGCAACACCGTTACCAATGGTATTGTCAGCGCCTTGAACCGTGAAGTTACCGTTCAGGGCAACGATATGAACCTGATCCAGACCAGCGCTTCCATCAGCCCGGGCAACTCCGGCGGCGGCCTGTTCAATGCTAACGGTGAGCTGATCGGTATTGTCAACGCCAAGAGCAGCTCCAGCGATGCAGAGGGGCTTGGCTTTGCAATCCCTATCAATACCGCCATGGAAATGGCAAAACAGATGATCGAAAAGGGTTATGTTGCCCGCCCGGCCATGGGTGTTACGGTCATCACCATCAATGATGCCCAGACTGCTATGCAGTACGGCGTCAGCAACTATGGTGTGTATATCTACCAGATCGCATCCGGCAGCGGTGCCGAAAAAGGCGGCCTGAAGCTGGGTGACCGCATCATCTCCATTGATGATGTGGCAGTCTCCAGTGCATCCGATGTACAGAAGTATTGCCAGAGCAAGGAAGTTGGCGATACCGTTACCCTGCAGGTAGAGCGTGATGGCAAGGTCATCAGCTGCGAAGTGACCCTGGGCGAAAGCAGCCAGTCCACCGCAACGGCTGAAAGCGGGAACTAAGTTCTTTACGGGAGTTTTTTTGTCCCTTCTTTGAAAAGAAGGGACCGAAGAAACTTTAGGCAATACCGCATAATTCTAAGTGCCGATACGGCGAGCGAGGTGCGGCAGCTGCTAAGCCAAAAGCGCAGATAATACTGGATGTATTATCGAGCATTTTGGC
>OBAM01000942.1_pt1 | contig 21358 bp, 13 predicted proteins | sample 1517751 | NCBI WGS metagenome assembly OBAM01 (sample SAMN04571703, study PRJEB22368) | human gut metagenome | biome: human gut; material: stool | host: Homo sapiens | place: Luxembourg | collected 2012-10-18
TGCTGCAGGCCTGCGGCGTCAACGACCACTTTGCCAAGGATGTGCCCACTCCCAAGGAGCTGAGCGCCATTCTGGAGGGTGTGCGCGGCACGGCCTACGAGCAGATCATCAATGTTGGTATGCTGCGCTGCATGTCCAAGGCTGTGTACGAGGAAAAACCCAAGGGACACTACGGTCTGGTGTTGCAGGACTATGCCCACTTCACCAGCCCCATCCGCCGCTACCCGGACTTGGCCATCCACCGCATCATGACCGCCCAGCTCAAGGGCACGGACAAGGACACCATGATCCTGCGTTACAGCGAGTTTGCCGAGGACGTCAGCAAGCAGGCCAGCGAGCGCGAAGTCATCGCCATGCAGATCGAGCGCAAGGCCGAGGACTGCTACAAGGCCGAGTATGCCCGCCGCCATCTGGGCGAGTGCTACGAGGGTACCATCTCCGGCGTGACCCAGCGCGGCCTGTTCATTGAACTGGAAAACGGTGTGGAGGGCTTTGTGCCCGCTTCCAGCCTGACCGCTACCGGCACCATGCTTACCGAGGGCGTGCGCCTTTCCGACCCCGTTTCCGGCAAGAACTGGAATCTGGGCGATACCATGATGATCACCATCGTGCGCGCAGACGTCAATCTGGGCAAGATCGACTTTGAGGTCGCCCCGGAAAGCGCAAAGCAGTAACCTTATCATAAAACAAAAACAGACTGCCCCCGAAGCAGATCGCGTAAGACCGCGCTGCTTCTGGGGCAGTTTATCGTAATTCTCAAAATTCCGGCAAAATAAAATGCCCGTTTGAAAATCAGGAGGGGTGGATAAATCGACATGGAAAAGATCAAAGTGGATGCTTCCCGAAAAACTGCTGGGCAATTCCATCCAGTTGTGCGGTGATCTGCCGGAAATCCTGATTGAGATCCAAGGTGCGTGCACCGATCTGGTTGCCGCCTAAGTTGAAGAGACAATTCGGCGTGATGGCTTCCTGCGTTTTGGCGTAGACCAGCAGCCCGGAAACGTTTCCGGTATGGGCAGCGTCCTGATTTTTGACATAGGTGTAGATCTGGTAGAGGTTGGCAGAATGCAAGGTCTCTTTATGGAACTGCTGCTGCAATGTCTGGCTGTAATACTTGGCATCCAAAATCAGAATTTTTTCATGGAAACGCAGAAAAATATCGGTTTGCATGGCGGGGAGAAACCGCAGCATGGCAGCATCGTGCTCTCCTACAAGATCCCATTTGACCTGTGCAGCTTTAACTTCGGTAAGATAGGTGTGGTGCTTTCGATAATATTCCAGAATAAAGCGTTCGTACAGCTTTGCCATGCGTTCATCCGAAAATGCTGTCATTTTATAGCTGCCGTTTTCGGTGGTCTGCAGCATATCGTGCAGCACGAAATAGCAGAGATTCAGTAGCATCTCGTAATTCTGATTGCTCCGCTGATAATGTAACTGCTTCCATGGGATTTGAGAGGGAAGCAGTACAGAAACCGTGTCCAGAAACAGAAGCACTTTCTTCAATTCCACTTTGCGCGCAGCAGAAACATTCTCGTCCCGAAGCAGCACTTGCAGGGTGGTTTTCAGGATCTGGTTATACAGGTTGTCCTCCGAAAGCTCGTCAAAGGTACAGGCGACCTGGGGCTTATGCTGGATGCGGGTCTTAATGGTCTGCGGAAGATCCAACTTTCCCCGCAAAACCGACCGGGTCTCACTTCGGGAAACATATTCCCGATAAAGCCCCTGCTTCAGCTGCCGGGAAACGCCCTTTGCAAGGATAGCGGCAAACAAATCGTCGATGTGCTCAAACTTTTCCGAGGCAATGTACTGATAATCCTGCTGCTGCAGCACCTGATAGGCGTAAGAGAGCATATAGTAGATGTTCTGGATAAAGATCCCTTTGTCAGTCGTCATTGAAAACACCACGCAGATTTTCTTCCCAACGATGCAGCTTGTCGGGCGCATCGAACCAGTATTCTGCCAGCGTAGGGAGAAGGTCAAATTCCACCACAGAGCGCATCCAATCAGCGGTGCAGGCGGCAGGGTCGGCCAGACAGAAGTAGCTGTGACCAATACGGAAGCCGGAACCAAGGGAGGCATCTGCAGTGATCTCCCGGTTCAATGCCTTGACCTGTTCCACCAGAGCATTGAAGGTTTCATTGTCAAGCGCAGATTGATAGTTCTGGAATCCCTCGGAGGTGAACGCCGGTTCCATTTCAAAGAAACTGAACCGTCTGCGCAGCGCATAGTCGATCATAGCGAGACTCCGGTCGGCAGTATTCATCATGCCAATGATGTAGAGATTTTCCGGGACATAGAAGGGCATCCCATTATAGGCCAGAGTGATCTTTTCACCCCGGTGGTCGCTTTCAATCAGCATCATCAACTCGCCGAAGATCTTGCTCAGGTTGCCCCGGTTGATCTCATCGATGAGGAAAAAGTACTCCCGGTCAGGGTCGTTGGAAGCCTTCTGGCAGAAGCGGTAAAATACACCCTCGGTCAGTTTGAAGCCGGAGCCATCCGGCCGGTAGCCCAGCATGAAATCCTCGTAAGAGTAATTCTGATGGAACTGTACGAACTCCACCCGGGAAGAATCGGCTTGGCCCAGCCGTTTGGCGGCGTAGGTCTTTCCAACGCCGGGTGCGCCTTGCAGAATAACGTTCTTTTTGCGGCGCAGTAGAGAGACCAAAACGTCATAGCGTGGTTCGCTCAGAAATACGCTGTTCAGAAAATCTGATTTTGTATAAGCGTTCGATGCTATCGAACGGACAGGTGCTGGATTTTCTTCCCGGATGAGGTCCAGAATAAAGTTGTATTCTCCTTCCGAAAGCTTGAACAGGCTTCCATTCTGTTGTACAAAAAACTCCATCTTTTCCAGTTCCGGACAATCTTTCAGAGTGGAGTATTCAATGGGGGATATTAGATTTTCGGTCTTTTCAAAATAAAGTTCTTTTCCGTTATTTTCTTGTGTGATTTTTGCAAGAGCAACTACTTTTTTAACGGGGTTGGCCTCGTAGCAGATGACGGGATCACCTGCCTTAGCATCCAGAATGTTCTGAAAGATCCGCCGCTTATGACCGCTTTCGTTGTATAATGTATACGATTGTTCTTCACCGACTTTAAGATCGGAAAACTGCCAGATTTTTGGACTTGCGGTCAGCCACCAGTAGTGGCGGGGAGAAGTAGAGTCTTTTTCAGAAGAAACGGCATAAAGGGGAATATGAGAAAGGTCAGTTTTTTTCAGGGCTTGAATAAGCTCATCCCGCAAACGCCAAATATAAGAGCCGTCTTCTTTGGAATCTGCGCTTTTGCCGGTATACAGAACCGGCCACCAGCGGGAGTTTTCGCTGTCGCGCGGCATGAGGGGACAATTTGTCTTTTCAACGACCCTTCGTGCAAGGCTGGAAGAACCCATATTGTAGAAGCCGGCAGCTTCACCGTACTTGATCGCAAGCTGCTTGCAGGTGGCTTGACCACCATAATCCAGCATACATTTCATAATGCGGAGCGCATTCTGTGTAAAGACAGACGGGTCGTTCAGCAGACTGATCCACTGCTCTGTAGTAATGCCCGGATCATAGTCTGCTTTGCTGGGAAACCACTCGGATTCCTTCTGAGCGACTGTCTGTTCCTGAAGATAATAGCGGCTCAGATAAAAGCCCAGATCAATGGCAGCAATATTCCAGTGTGTGTCGGGCCAGTATTTCCCGGAAGGGGCTGCATCAATGGCGCTGCGGATCATCTGGGTGACGGCAGTATTTTGGCTCAGCGCCGTCCGCAGTTCATCATAAAGACGATAGCTGTTCAGCAGAGAGTCGATAGAACCATCCCGTTTGGGTGGTGCGTCAAAGTTTAATTCTTTTGCGATATCACGGGATACGGCATACCGATAGGCATAATATTTATCCGGGAACTGAAGCCACAGATAGACGCTGACAGCACTGGTGTTCTGGTAGTGGTTGTTCCAGCTGCCGTCGTTGTATTTTATGCGCAGGGATTCGGCAGCAGCTTGAAATGCGGCGATGCGCTGAGAAAGCTCGATGGATTCATCAAACAGACTGCGGAACATAGTGCGGGTGGCCTCACAGTCTGCTGCTGCGAAATCTAGGATCATCGCGCGGGGATAGGCATAGCCGGTGTCCAGAAGCGAAAAGACCTTTGCAGTGGCTTCCTTGAACATTCCGCCAAAATCTGCCGCGTCAATATTCCAGTGGTCGTGGAATTGTTGTGCAGCTTCCCATTTGAAATCTTCTCCATGAAGCCAGTGCTGCGAAAAATAGGCCTGGTATCCGCGCAAAACAGGCTCCAGCTTTGCATGATCGATCATAGCTGCTCCCTCCAAAATCAAAAAGTCTTTAAGATATTGTACCACGATAAAAGTAGAAACACCATATTCCGGCAAAAGAAAATACCCGCCTGAAAACCAGACGGGCGGGTGACTGTCACTTTGCTGCAATTTTTCTCTGATTCTTCGCCAAAACGCAGAAAATGCGGAAACCACTTGATTTGCGTGGGTTTCCGTACTAGAATGGAAACCGGAAAGAAAACTTCGGTTTCCAGAAGGAGGATGCTCATGCAGGAAAAGCTCGATGCGCTGGTGCGCACGCAGGCGATGCAGTTGTTCCGTCAACAGGGGCTGCATTTCACCATGCAGCAGGTGGCAGAGCTGCTGCACATCAGCAAAAAGACCATCTACACCGTTTACCCCTCCAAGGAAGCTCTTCTGCTGGACATGGTAGACCACGCCTTTGCGGACATCCACCGCTGCAAGCAGGAAATTCTGGCAGGCAGCGGTACTTTGCAGGAAAAACTCCGGGCAGTCATCATTGTTATGCCGGATGAGTATGCCGCGCTGGATCTGCAGCAGATGAAGGAACTGGACGAGAAATACCCGGTGGTGGCAGCGCGGGTGCGCAGTCAGCTGGAAAACGGCTGGGAGCCCACCATGGCGCTGCTGGAGCAGGCTGTGGCCGAAGGGGTCATGCGTCCGGTGTCCCTGCCGGTGCTGCGGCAGATGATCACCGCGTCCATTGAGAGCTTTCTGGCAGACCGCAGTTTGGCAGAAAGCGGGGTGCAGTATGTGGCTGTACTGGAGGAAATGATCTCGATTCTACTGGAAGGAGTGCTGCCCCGATGAAACACAGCTTTTGCGAGGACTGGGAGTTTACACGACACTGGACGGAAGCCTTTGGCAAGGGGCTGCCTGTACCAAAACAACAAGCCGTCCGCTTGCCCCATACCTGCCGGGAGGTGCCGCTGCACTATGCCACCCCCGCCGATTACGAGATGGTCTGCGGCTACCGCAAACGATTCCGGGTGCCGCCGGTGCAGGCTGCGCCCCGGCTGTTTGTCCGTTTTGACGGAGCCGCTCATCAGGCGGTGGTGCGGGTCAACGGCAGGGTTGCCGGGCAGCACCGGGGTGGCTATACTGGCTTTACGGTGGAAATCACCAACCTTGTGGACCGGGAGGGCGAAAACCTGCTGACCGTGCAGCTGGACACCCGGGAGGACCCTGCTATCCCGCCCTTTGGCTTTGTCATCGACTACCTGACCTACGGTGGGCTGTACCGGGAGGTCTGGCTGGAAGCGACCGCCGAAAGCCGCCTGAACGATCTGTTCGTCTACACGCCCACCCTGCATGACGCCGTGGTGCAGTGGACGGCAGAGCTTACGCCCGCAGCCGCAGCGGTCCGCATCCGGCTGGAGACCGCAGACGGCGCCCTGCTGGCAGAGCAGACCGCACAGGCAGCAGAAACCGGAAAGATCCAGCTTTCTGCCCCGGACGCACAGCCGTGGGATACAGAGCATCCGGTTTTGCATCATGCCGTGGCAGAGCTTTTGAACGCAGCCGGACAAGCCATCGACCGCAAACAGGTGACGTTTGGCTTCCGCACCGCAGAGTTCCGGGCGGATGGCTTCTACCTCAACGGCAAAAAGACCTTTCTGCGGGGGTTGAACCGACACCAGAGCTACCCTTACATCGGCTACGCCGCACCGGAAAGCCTGCAGCGGGAGGATGCCCGCATTTTGCAGGAGGAGCTGCACTGCACCGCCGTGCGCACCAGCCACTACCCCCAAAGCCAGTATTTTCTGGACGAGTGCGACCGACGGGGTCTGCTGGTGTTCACTGAATTGCCGGGCTGGCAGCACATCGGGGACGACAACTGGAAGGACGCCGCCTGCGAGATGCTGCAGGAGATGCTCTTGCAGAACCGCAATCACCCCAGCATCATCCTGTGGGGCGTGCGCATCAACGAGAGCGTGGATGACGATGCCTTCTACACCCGCACCAATCAAATCGCCCATCAGCTGGACCCAAGCCGCGCCACCTCCGGCGTGCGGTATCTGGAAAAAAGCCATCTGCTGGAGGACGTCTATGCCTACAACGATTTTTCCCACAACGGCGTAACGCCCGGTGCAAAGCCCAAAAAGGATGTGACCCCGGATATGGGCAAGGCGCTGCTCATCTCGGAGTGCAACGGTCACATGTACCCCACCAAAGCCTTTGACGATGGTCCGCACCGGCAGGAACACGCCCTGCGGCACGTTCGGGTTCAGAACGCCGCCTATGCCAGCGGAGAGCACGCCGGGTGCTTTGGCTGGTGTATGTTCGACTACCAGACCCACAAGGATTTCGGCTCCGGGGACCGCATCTGCTACCACGGCGTGCTGGACAGCTTCCGCAACCCCAAATTGGCGGCGGCGGTCTATGCCAGTCAGGGTAACGCTGACCCGGTGCTGGCGGTCAGCTCCTCCATGGACATCGGCGATAACCCCGCCGGGCAGCTGGGCACAGCCTATGTTTTCAGCAATGCCCAGCAGGTCAGGCTGTACAAAAACGATGTGTTTGTCACCGCCCTGCACCAAAGCGAGTGGACGGCGCTGCCCCACCCGCCCTTTGTGATGGACGATACCATCGGCGAGCTGCTGGAAACGCAGGAACACTTTTCTCCCTCCAAGGCAGCCGCTGTGCGGGATTGCCTGCTGGCTGCCGGGAAATACGGCTTGGCAGGACTGCCGCTGGCCTACAAAGTCAAATTCGGCTGGTGTATGCTGCGCTACAAAATGACCTTTGCGGACGGCGTGGCGCTTTACGGCAAATATGTGGGCAACTGGGGCGGCGAAGCCACCCGCTGGCGGTTCGATGCTGTACAGGACGGCAACGTGGTGCGCAGCGTGACCCTTTGCCCCAGCGCAAAGCTGCACTTGGAAGTCAAGTCCAGCCGGACGGCTCTTCGGGAAAAAGACACTTACGATATGGCGGCTGTCCGGGTGCGGATTCTGGACGAGAACGGCACCCCTGCCCCCTATGCACAGTTCCCGGTGCAGTTTACGGTGGAGGGCAGCGCCACCCTTGTTGGCCCGCAGACCGCCGTGGCAGAGGGCGGCATGACCGGCACCTATCTGCGCACCGTGGGCATTGCCGGAGAAGCCCTACTGACCGTTTCTGCACCGCAGACGCAGCCCGTTGCGCTGCGGTTCACCATTGAAAAGGAGGACGCTGTATGGAACTGACCCTGAAACAAAAAACCGCATTCGGCATTGGTGCCGTGGGCAAGGATATGGTATATGCCCTGTCGGCTTCTTACGTCATGTATTATTATCAGGATGTGCTGGGGCTCTCGGCAAGCTTTGTGGGCATCGTGCTCATGGCGGCCCGGTTCTTTGATGCCTTCAATGACCCCTTTATGGGGGTTCTGGTGGCAAAGACCCGCACTCGATGGGGACGTTTCCGTCCGTGGATCTTTTCCGGCACGTTGCTCAATGCACTGGTGCTCTACGCCCTGTTTGCCGCCCCTGTGCTGGACGAAGCAGCGCTGATGGTCTACTTCAGCGTGGTGTACATCCTGTGGGGCGTTACCTATACCATGATGGATATTCCTTACTGGTCCATGATTCCGGCCGTGACCCGCACGCCCAAAGACCGGGAGAACCTTTCCATGGTGGGGCGTACCTGTGCGGGCGTTGGTTCGGCCCTGATTGCCATGTTCACCATGCTGCTGGTGGGAGCCCTTGGCGGCGACAGCGAGCGCGCAGGCTTCCGTTGGGTGGCATTGATCGTAGCTGTAATTTTTGCAGTGACAGAGCTGGTGTGCTGCATTTCCATGAAAGAAACCACCCCCAGTGAGATGAAGACCGCCACCGTAAAGGAGATGTTCTCCGCCCTGTTCCGCAACGATCAGGCTATGGTAGTGGTAGGCAGCATCGTGCTGATCAACTCGGCGCTGTACCTTACCTCCAACTTCATCATCTATTTCTTCAAATACGACCTTGGCGGTGCAGGCTGGAAAGCTACCTACACCCTGTTTTCCACCGTGGGCGGTGCGGCGCAGATCCTTGGCATGATGGTGCTTTACCCCTTGCTGCGCAAAAAATTCAGCAGCACGCAGGTGTTTCACCTGAGCCTTGTGCTGGCACTGTGCGGCTACGGCACGCTGCTGGTGTTCTGCCTGACCGGACTTTCCCATAGCCTTGCCCTGCTGTGCATCCCGGGCGTTGTCGTGTTTGCCTGCAACGGGATGCTGACCGTGCTGACCACCCTGTTCCTTTCCAACAGTGTGGATTACGGCCAGCTCAAGACCGGACGCCGGGAGGAGAGCGTCATCTTTTCCATGCAGACCTTTGTGGTCAAGGCTGCCTCCGGTGTGGCGGTATTCCTCACCGGCATCGGGCTGGACCTCATCGGTCTTGTGGGCAACACGGAGGAGACCGGCCCCGTAGCGGTGCAGAGCGCCAGTACCCTGCTGGGTCTGCGCCTGATGATGACCGTACTGCCCATGCTGGTGCTGGCGGGTGTGCTGGTGCTGTTCCGGCGCAAATTTGTTCTGACCGATGCCCGCGCTGCCGAGATCAGCGCACAGCTCCACGGGGAGGAAGCGAACCATGACTGAAACACTGCACTGGTACGCGGAAACTTCCGGCGGCGTACAGACAGGCAACTGCACGGTCACGGAGAATGGCGGTGCGCTGCATCTGACGGCAGACCTGCCCGCCGGGACGCTGAAGTCGGTGCGTGCCGAGATGCCGTGGACGATGGAAGCAGACGAGCGTCTGTTCATGAACGGCTACCAGACATGGACCTACAGCCCGGAGCTGGACCGGAACGGCAAGCTGCGCGGCACCGACCATATCCCCGGCTTTCTACGCAAGAAATACGCCTTTGACCGCTACGGCGATTATCATTTTGCGCCTTACGGACATCAAAAGGGTCAGAGCCACGGCTTTTCCTACTGCTATTTCCGCAAGGGCACACAGTTCCGGCTGGTGGCATCGTTGGACGAGACCCCGGGCTACACCATCCTCCGCTACGACAGCGGCAAAGCCCTGCTGACGCTGGAGCGGGACTGCGCCGGGGTGGAGCATCCCGGCGGCAGCTTTGCTCTGTTCGACCTGTTTTTTGCCGAGGGCGGCGAGACCGAGGTGTTCGACGGCTGGTTTCAGGCTATGGGCATCAAGCCCCGGACTGAAAAGAAGCTGGCAGGCTATTCCAGTTGGTACAACCGCTATCAGGACATCACCGAGGATACCATCCGGGAGGACCTGACCGGATGCCGCAGCCTGCTTTGCCCGGGAGACCTGTTCCAGATCGATGATGGCTGGGAGCCGAAGGTGGGCGACTGGCTGGAAACGGATGCACAGAAATTCCCCCATGGGCTAAAAGGCATGGTGGGGGAAATTCACGCCGCCGGATTTCAGGCTGGGCTATGGCTTGCACCCTTTGTGTGCGAAAAGGACTCTGCCCTTTTCCGGCAGCACCCAGACTGGCTGCTGAAGGTGAACGGTGCACCGTGGTGCTGCGGCAGCAACTGGAGCAGCTTTTATGCGCTGGATATCGACAACCCGGCCGTGCTGGACTATCTGCGCCGGGTGTTTGACCGGGTGCTGAACGACTGGGGCTTCGACCTTGTCAAGCTGGATTTTCTGTACGGCGCTGCTCCCTTTGGCAACGCCCATGAGAGCCGGGCAGCCCGGATGTACCGTGCTATGGAGCTGCTGCGCAGTTGGTGCGGGCAAAAGACCATCCTTGGCTGCGGCGTACCGGTGATGCCGGCTTTCGGGCTGGTGGATTACTGCCGTGTCAGCTGTGACGTAGGGCTGGACTGGGACGATGTGTGGTATATGCGCCTGTTCCACCGGGAGCGGGTGTCCACAAAGCAGGCCATCAACAACACGCTATTCCGGCGGCAGCTCAATGGCCGTGCCTATGGCAGCGATCCGGATGTGTTCTTCCTCCGGGAGGAAAACTGCAAGCTGACGGCAGAGCAAAAACGCACCCTTGCCACGGTCAATGCCCTACTGGGCAATGTGTTCCTTACCTCGGATATGCCGTCCCACTACACGGATGTGCAGCGGGCAGAGTACCGCCGTCTGCGCGATATATTTGAACATGCAGAACAGGTGAAGGTGAAAACGGAAGAGGGGACGGTTTGTATTCAGTATCTTCTGTACGGCAAACCGCAAAAGTTGCTTTGCAGCCCTTTTTAGAAAGCAGCCGAATATGTACTTGTATAATCATACTTTATAAACGGAGAAAAACGGCTTATATTGGAGAAAAAACGCATTGCATCGTAAGCGAATCAGTGCTACAATATAAATTGTCGAAAGTTGAATATAAGCAGACGAACAGCCGGTAGGTCGAAAGCCTATCGGCTTTTTTCGTGCTATCTCACAAGGTGCTATGTACATAAAGGGTAGGGTGAATAGATTTGGATAAGGCTTTGGATGTTAAAATTTTGTGAAAGAAACGTGAAAAGTGTCTCCTTTTTGCCCGATTTCGGTGTACATAGTGAAGGCCTTTATTTCTGAGCCAGATGAAAGGAGAAAGTGGAAGTCAGGGATTTATTGCAGTTCAGGGGGAGACTGTCGCTGATCATTTGTCATGCAGCTGCTTATTTTGCGTTGCAAAATACTTGTTGGGGACACCCAAACCCTTGAACTGCATCCGATGGATGCAGACTTAGCGTCTCCAAATGAGAAAGTATATGGTTCTAACACATTGTCAGCCATTGGTAAACAACTTTTCCAGTCAAAAAAGAAAATAGCGATGATTAAAGATGAACATTGCAGAAAAATGTGATACAATAGAAAATGAAAATCCAAACAACAGGAGGAACCCCCTCGTGGCCAACAACGTGAACGTCAAAAAACTGGAAGCTGACCTGTGGGAGTCGGCAGATCTGCTGCGTGCAGGCTCTAAACTCACCTCGAACCAATACTGTATGCCGGTACTGGGACTGATTTTTCTGCGGTATGCGTACAGCCGCTTCAAACTGGTAGAGCAGGAGATCCTGAAAGACCGTCCCATGCGGGGCGGCAGGGTGCTGCCGGTGGAGCAGAGCGACTTTGCCGAAAAGAGCGCACTGTTTCTGCCCAAGGAGGCGCAGTACAATTACTTAGTCAATTTGCCCGCCAACATCCCGGAGCAGGGGCTGACCGGCATCGAGGGTAACCCGCTGAACAGTCTGGGCGAAGTGGTGAACAACGCCATGGAACTGGTGGAGCAGCAGAGCGAGCAGCTGCAGGGCGTTCTGCCGAAGGACTACACCATCTTCTCGGATGAACTGCTGGGGGAACTGCTGCGCATCTTCAACAATGATGCGTTGGACGATGTGGGCGGCGATGTGATCGGCCGTATCTACGAGTACTTTTTGAATAAGTTTGCCAAGAATGTGGCACAGGATGACGGCGTGTTCTTTACGCCGAAATCGCTGGTGAAAATGATCGTCAATGTGCTGGAGCCTGCCCACGGCGTTCTGTTGGACCCGGCTTGCGGCAGCGGCGGTATGTTTGTGCAGACCGGCGACTTTGTAAACCATGCGGGCATGATCGCCAACAACACCATGACGTTTTACGGACAGGAAAAGGTGGAGTACAACGCAAAGCTCTGCCTGATGAATATGGCCGTGCATGGTCTGACCGGCGTGATCAAGTCCGGCGATGAAGCCAATACCTTCTATCACGATGCCCACAACCTGAACGGCTGCTGCGACTATGTGATGGCAAATCCGCCGTTTAACGTGGACAAGGTCAAGTCGGAGTCGGCGCAGAGTGCCGGGCGGTTGCCCTTTGGCCTGCCCGGCGTGAACAAGGCCAAGGAAATCGGCAACGCAAATTATCTGTGGGTGTCCTATTTCTACTCCTACCTGAACGAGCATGGCCGTGCGGGTTTTGTGATGGCGTCCTCGGCTACCGACAGTCAGGGCAAAGACAAGGACATCCGTGAAAAGCTTATCCAGACCGGCCATGTGGACGTGATGATGAGCGTGGGCAACAACTTCTTCTACACCAAGAGCCTGCCCTGTTTGCTGTGGTTTTTGGATAAGGGCAAACCGGAACATCTGCTGGACACCGTATTGTTCATCGATGCCCGCAACTATTATACCGTGGTGGACCGCACCCAGAATGAGTGGAGCGACTGGCAGCTGAAAAACCTCGACGCCATTGTCTGGCTCTATCGTGGCGAGGTGGACAAGTACAAGGGGCTTTTGGCGGAGTATCACGCAGAGCTGGCGGACGACCGCCCCTTTGCAGAGATTCAGGCAGCACTGGAACAAAACGTGCAGGCCAAGCGGGAAGATGCCAAAGCCGCGGTGGAGGCAGCACCCCGTAAAGAGCGCAAGGCCACGCAGGAAAAGTTCGACAAGGAGCTGGAAGCCCTCAACGAGAAGCTGACCGTTGCCAAGGAGGCCGTCTGGCTCACCGAAAAGTTTGGCGAGGGCGTTTATCAGGATATTCCCGGTCTGTGCAAGGTAGCTAGCCGCGACACCATCCTCAACGAGAAAGGCGCATCCCTGACGCCCGGTGCCTATGTGGGCGTTGCACCTGTGGAGGACGACGGTGTAGATTTTGCCCAGCGGATGAAGGAGATCCACAAGGAACTGCTGGAATTGCAGGCAGAGTCCAACCACCTGATGGAAACCATCTCGAAGAATCTGGAGGAGATGGGGGTATGAAGTGGGAAAAGATGAAGCTGGAAGATGTTTGTGAAATAACATCAAGTAAGCGCATTTTTTATTCGGAATATGTTGATGATGGAGTGCCGTTTTATAGATCAAAAGAGATCATTGAAAGTGATGAGGGAAAAGTAATAGAAAATCCACTTTATATTTCGGTGGATAAGTATAATGAAATAAAAGAAAAATTTGGTGTTCCGCAGACAGGAGATATGCTCTTAACATCGGTAGGAACGATTGGAATTCCTTATATCATAAAAAAGAATGATTGCTTTTATTTCAAAGATGGAAATTTAACGTGGTTTAGAGATTTTAGAGAAGGTTTGAATTCTAAATATTTATATTATTGGATAAAATCTTCTGAAGGGACAGGAATCCTTTATAATACTACGATTGGATCATCACAGAAGGCATTGACAATATCAGCACTCAAAAATATAAAGGTTTCGCTCCCGCCGAGAAGTGTGCAGGACAAAATTGTTGAAGTTGTTTCTGCCTACGATAACCTGATTGAAAACAACCAGAAACAAATCAAACTACTGGAAGAAGCAGCCCAGCGGCTTTATAAAGAGTGGTTTGTGGATTTGCGCTTTCCGGGGCATGAAAACACGAAAATTGTGGATGGCGTGCCGGAGGGGTGGAGCAGAGGACTGTTAAAGGAACTCATTAGTGTTAATTATGGAAAAGACCATAAAAAAGCTCCTGATGATGGAAATATCCCTGTTTATGGCTCTGGCGGTTTAATGCGAAAATGTAATAAATCGCTGTTTTCTGGTGAGGCAGTCCTGATTCCTCGAAAAGGCTCTTTAAATAATATCATGTATGTGGATGAAACATTTTGGACAGTGGACACAATGTTCTATGCTACGATGAAACAACCACATACAGCCGTTTTTGTATATTTCTTTGTCAAAGCATTTGATATGTACTCCATGAATATTGGTGCGGCAGTACCCAGCATGACGACAAAGATTCTGGACGCGATGGATGTGGTAATTCCCGATAAAGAAACTCTGGAAAAGTTTGACAAACTCACAAAAACGTATTTTAATAAAATAAAGACGTTACAAGGACAAAATGAGCGGTTAAAGACAGCGAGAGATTTACTGTTGCCAAAGTTGATGAGCGGAGAAGTGGAGGTGTGATTATGGACATTCCCAAAGGGTTTTATGAGATGGTTTGCGGAGATATTGATAGATTGGCGAATGCTGAAAAATTAGAATCGGAGAAGTTGCTTGAGTTACACCGTGAGATTGATGGAAGATATCAAGCGTGCGTGAATAAATGGTATGATGGCTTGTGGTGTTCCACAAATGATGGAAACCATATTGCGTATGGACATTTGATTAAATATTCATCGCGACAAATTCTGGCTAATTTGAAAATGATGAAAGCAAAGCTGGAAACATACAAATACCAAATGAATGCGGTACAGTTGCCCAAACCGGAAGTTTCTAATTCGCAGGTCGTCAATGTGACCAACAGCGTGAATGTGAACGTTACATTTGAGCAGGTACGCAAAGAAGTAGAAGAAATGACTTCACTCACGAATAAGGATACAGAAGAGATTCTGGAAAAAATTTCTGAGATTGAAGAGGTAGTAAAATCTAAAGACAGCAAAAAGTCAAAGTGGGAAAAAGTAAAACCTGTTTTGACGTGGTTGGCAGATAAGAGTTGTGATGTAGGCATTGCGCTATTGCCGTTACTGTTAAAAATAGGACAGTAATAAAATTGATTTATTGAGCTTTAATGAAAGGGGTGTTCATAATATGTCAGATTCTCTTAATAAATATTGCTCTGAAGCCAAGGATTTTAAGGACGTAAAAGACGCGATGAATAAAATTCAAAAACTTCGTGCTCAAATAAAAAATCCGACCAGAGATGGAATGATCGAAGCGTTGCGAGATGCAAAAATAAGTGCGCTGATAGAGATTTCGGCCTTGGAAATGGCGCAGGGTGCGACAAATTGGGCACCTTTTTCGGCGGCATCAGACAGCACGCTGTACAGACTTCTTGGACAGTATGAACAAGGACTAAGGCTGCATTGCATCGCTAAAATTGGCGAAAAAGCGTTCGATGAAGAAATGAAGAAAATGCAAGAAAAATAAGACTGAGTTTGGGAGGAATAGAAAATGAGCCGCGAATACTCCGAAAATGTCCTTGTCCAGAACAGCGCAGGCAACCTGCTGCAAAATGTTCTGGGCTGGGAGGTCGTGCTGGCTTACAACTCCGAAAAGCTGGGGCCGGACGGGACGTTGGGCCGCACCAGCTATGGGGAAGTGCTGCTGACCCGGTATTTTCGGCAGGCGCTTTTGCGGCTGAACCCGTGGCTCACCCCGAACCAGCTGGACGAGGTGCAGAAGAAATTCACGGCACACGTTTCCACCGCATCCCTGATGCAGATCAATGAGGAAAAGTATTTTCTGCTGCGGGATGGCATCCCGGTGACGGTCAAGCGACCGGATGGGCGCACCGAGACCCGCAACGCAGCGGTGATCGACTTCCTCGCCGTAAAAGAGATGAAGATCCACTCGCAACTGTACCGCCGCCGGACAGACATTGTGGGCTTTGTCAATGGCATTCCGCTGTTGTTCATCGAGCTGAAAAAAACCACCGTGGATGTGCAGAACGCCTACATAGACAATTACCGGGATTACCTCGATACCATTCCGCAGTTATTCTACTATAATGCCTTTCTTATGCTGTCCAATGGATTGGAAGCCAAGGTGGGCACGCTTGGCAGCAAGTACGAGTTTTTCCACGAGTGGAAGCGTCTGAAGGAAAGCGATGCAGGCAGCGTGGAACTGGAAACCATGCTGCGGGGCATCTGCGAGAAAAAGACCTTCCTCGATCTGCTGGAAAACTTCATCCTTTACGACCATTCCGGTGGGCGCACCACCAAGATTCTGGCCCGCAACCACCAGTATCTCGGCGTCAATGAGGCCGTCAGTGCTTACGAGAACCGCAAGCTGAAAGACGGCAGGCTGGGGGTGTTCTGGCACACGCAGGGGTCAGGCAAAAGCTACTCCATGGTCTTTCTGGCGCAGAAGATCCGGCGCAAGTTTGCAGGCTCGCCCACCATTGTGGTACTGACCGACCGTGACGAGCTGAACCGGCAGATCAGCGATACCTTTGAAAACTGCGGTCTGCTGGGCAAGACAAAGGCTTCACAGTTCATTGCATCCAGCGGTACAGACCTTGTAAAAAAGCTGCAGGGCAACCCCAGCTTTGTGTTTACCTTGATCCAGAAGTTCAACCTGCCCAAGGAGCCGCCCATCTACCCGGATCACGACATTCTGATTTTGTCGGATGAAGCCCACCGTAGCCAGTACGGCATTTTTGCAGACAACATGATGCATCTGCTGCCCACGGCGTCCCGCATCGGCTTTACCGGTACGCCGCTGCTGGCGGATGACCATATTACCGAGCGAACCTTTGGCGGGTATCTGTCGGTGTATGATTTCAAGCGGGCAGTGGAGGACGGCGCAACGGTGCCGCTGTATTATGAGAACCGCGCGGATAAGATCGCCCAGTTGGATAAGCCGGAGATCACCGGGCGAATCCTGGATGCCATTGAAGCTGCCGACCTTGATCCCTCGCAGGAGGAAAAGCTGGAACGAGAATTTGCCAAGGAGATCCATATTCTCACCGCAGATGAACGGCTGCGTTCCATTGCAAAGGATTTTGTGGAGCATTACTCTGACCTTTGGACCAGCGGCAAGGCGATGTTCGTCTGCCTGAATAAGGTCACCTGTGTGCGGATGTACAACTATGTGCAGGAATGCTGGCAGGCAAAGATCAGGGAGCTGGAAGCCCGGCAGGGCACAGCGACCCAGCAGGAAGCACAGGAGCTTGCCCGCAAACTGGCATGGATAAAAGAAACCGAAATGGCAGTGGTGATCAGTCAGGAGCAGAACGAGGTGCAGACCTTCAAAAAGTGGGGGCTGGATATTCTGCCGCACCGTGCCAAAATGGAAAAGCGGGAGCTGGATAAAGAATTCAAGGACAGCAAGAATCCGTTCCGGGTGGTGTTCGTCTGTGCCATGTGGCTGACGGGCTTTGATGTAAAGTGTCTGTCCTGTCTGTATCTGGACAAGCCGTTGAAAGCCCATACCCTGATGCAGACTATTGCTCGTGCAAACCGTGTTTCGGAGGGCAAGAGCAACGGCCTGATCGTGGACTATATTGGTATCGTAAAGGCGCTGCGCAAGGCTCTGGCAGATTATACGGTCAGCAAGAACAGCCCGGCGGGCATTGACCCAACGGTGGACAAAACGGAGCTGATTCAGCGCATCCGCACGGTCATCGGAAAAACGGACGGCTTTCTGGCAGAACACGGGTTCCGGCTGCAGGAATTGGTGGACGCACAGGACTTTGAAAAGATGAGCCTTGTACAGGATGCAGTCAACGCGATGTGCGAGACGTTGGAAACCAAGAAAACCTTCCAGACCTATGCGTCTGAACTGGCGCGGCTGTTCCGCTACGCAGACCGTGACGATGTGGACGATGCCGTGCGCGCCCGGAAAAACGCAATTCTCGCCATCTACGAGGGCTTGCAGCAGAAGCGGAAACACGCGGACAATACCGACCTGATGGTGCAGATCAACGGCATCGTCAACGAGTACATCCATGTGGAAAAGCCGGATCAGGAGGCTGTACCTTCCCGGCAGTTTGACATCAGCAAAATTGACTTTGACCTGTTGAGCCGGGAGTTCGCCCACACCCGGCGGAAGAATCTCTTGCTGCGCGATCTGGATGAACTGGTGAATCAGCAGTTGTCGAAGATGCTGTTTGCAAACCCGCAGCGCATTGATTATTATGACCGCTATCAGGAGATCATCGATGCCTACAATGCAGAGCAGAACCGGGCAACCATTGAGAAAACCTTCATGGATCTGATGGAGCTTGCAAGTTCACTGGACACGGAGCAGCAGCGCTATGTGCGTGAGGGCTTTTCCAGCGATGAGGAACTTTCAGTGTACGATTTGCTGTTTTCGGAGAATCTCACAAAGCAGGAAATTGAAACGATCAAGAAGGTGTCTGTGGACTTGTTGACAAAAATCAAACAGCAGATTGCCAAACTCGACCATTGGACGGACAAGCAGGAAACTAAGGCGATTGTGGATAACCTGATTCGCAATACCCTTTGGCAAGAACTTCCCAATAGCTATGATGTAAGCGATATCCAGACCTACCAAAAGAAAATCTACGAGTATGTATATATGCGCTACCCGGAAGTAGCATAACGCAAAAATCACCCCAGAGAGAACGCACAAGAGGCTATTCTCTCTGGGGTGATTGCGTATCAAATCATCTGAAAATGCTTTAATGCTTCCACAATCGCATCCTCTTTTTCCTTCGGACACTTGGGCTGCTTCGCATTTTCATTTTTCGCTTTATGGTAATTCTCTCGCTCAATAATGCCGTGTTTCTGCTTCACCTGTGCGATATAGAGATTGGATACCTTCAACTGATGGTGTTCCCACACATAATCCCGAATCTCGTTGTAAGTCGCCTTGCTTTCCGCAGCGGTCACATCCAACTCGTCCATGCTGACGTCCACTTTGATGTGCCGCTCGACATTGAGCTTGGTCAAAAGGAGAACCGCTTCGCAATGCTTCGTCCTCGGGAACAGATCCACCGGCTGTACCTTTTCTGCATGGTACCCATTCTTCTCCAGCCATGCGGCGTCTCGGGCGGCGGTGGCGGGGTTGCAGCTAACATACACCACCCGGCGGGGTGCCATGCGCACCACAGCGGAGAGAGTGGCTTCATCGCAGCCCTTGCGGGGCGGGTCCAGCATGACGATGTCCGGGTGTAGACCCTCGGCGGCCAGTTGGGTGGCAGCCTGTCCGGCATCGGCGCAGAAGAAGCGGCTCTTGGCGGCTACGGTCTCGCCCATGCGGGCAGCGTTGGCCTTGGCGCTCTCGATGGCCTCCGGCACGATTTCTACACCAATCAGCTCCCGGCATTGATCGGCCATAGAAAGGCCGATGGTTCCCATGCCGCAGTAGAGATCCAGCAGTGTATCGTCCGGGGTGAGCTGCGCGTACTGCGCGGCAACCCCGTACAGCCGCTCGGCGGCAAGCGTGTTGACCTGATAGAAGGACAGCGGCCCCAAACGCACCGGTACGCCGCAGAGAGTGTCCTCAATGTAGCCCGGGCCGTACAGGATATGGTTCTCGCCGCCCAGAATGACGTTGGTGTTTTTGGCGTTGACGTTGAGCAAAATGGTGCTGATGGCCGGGAACTGCTCCCGCAGCGCGGTGCAAAGCTGCTCTGCGTGGGGCAGCTTTGCCCGGGTGCATACCAGACACACCATGATCTGCCCGCTGTGCGCGCCGCGCCGCAGAAAGATGTGCCGTACCAGCCCCTTGCCGCTCTGCTCGTCGTAGGGACGGATGCCCTGCTGTGCAAAAAAGGCGCACAGCGCGTTGCCGATCTCGTTCAGCACGCCGGGCTGCAGCTTGCAGTCCGGGCAGGGGACGATGCGGTGGGTGCGTCCGGCGAAAAAGCCGATGCAGGGCACGCCGTTCTTGTCCACGCCCACAGGAAACTGCACTTTGTTGCGGTAGCGGTCTACCTCCGGGGAGGGCAGATCGGAAAGCACCGGAACCTCCAGCCCGCCGATGCGGCGGAAGGCGTCCAGCACACTTTCCTGTTTGGCGCGCAGCTCTGCGGCGTAATCCAGATGCCGCAAGCTGCACCCGCCGCAGGGGCCTGCCACCGGGCAGTCCACCGGAATGCGGTCCGGCGAGGGGGTGAGCAGCTCGTCCAGAATGCCAAAGGCATACCGGCCGCAGTCCTTTACAATGCGCACCCGGGCTTCGTCCCCCGGGGCAGTGCCGGGCACGAATACGGCCTCACCATCGGCACTGTGGGCAACGCCGCTGCCGTCGCTGGAAAGGCGCTCGATGTGCAGGGTCAGGATCTGGTTTTTCTGTAAAGGCATGGTTTCTCCTTGTGTGATGGGCTCAGGTTACAGTTGGGCAGGGCTTGCCGGGTCGGCGTCCTGCTGGGCGGCAAAATACTTACTGGGCGGCACGCCCTTGGCGCGCTTGAACACCCGCGAGAAGTAGAACTGGTCAAAGAAGCCTACCGACACCGCCACCTCTGCAATGGAAAGGTTGCCTGCGCGCAGCAGTTTGCAGGCTTCGTTGATGCGGTACTCAGTCAGGTAGTCGATGGGACTCTTGCCCACATTCAGCATGAACACCCGGTACAGGTGGCTGCGGGAAACCCCCACGCTCTTGGCTACATCGTCAATGGAGATGTCGTGAGAGTAGTTGAACTGGATGTACTTGATGGCGTTCAGCACATACTGACTGGAAGAGGAGGCCGTGTGAGGCTTGCCTGCGCTGGTCTCCCGCATCAAAGCGGCGATGAACAGGTACAGATACCCCACCATGGCAGCCTCGTCCTGCGGCTGTAGTCCACGGGAAGAGTAGATGTTGTTCAGGGCTGCCCGCATCCCGTCCGGGTCGCTGGTGTGGTGCACGGGTGCATCGTCTGTAAAGGGCAGCTGCGCGGCAAGCTTGTGGGCACAGGCACCGTTAAAGCCAACCCAGCTGTACTCCCACGGCTGCTGTTCGTCGGCGGTATAGCGGATCAGCTGGCTGGGGCGGGCGAAGAAAAGATCACCCTCGCTCACCTCCCAGGTGCGGCCGCCCACCTCAAAGATGCCCTTGCCGGATACCACCAGATGGATCAGGTAGTGGTCGCGGATGCCGGGACCCCATGTTTGACCCGGAGCGCACCGCTCCAAGCCGCAGTTGAAGATGGACAATTCAATGTTGTTGGTGTAATTCTGCTTAAAGGATTGCTTATAAACGTCTGGCATGGCAGCTTTACCTCCGTCCTGTCACATTCTGCACCCAGTATACCATAGAACGCCCTGCAAATTCAACAAAAGTACATCTTATTCTTTGCAACTGACGCCGAAATTTGGATTTTTGGGTCAAATAAATTGAAAAAAAGCCCGAAATGCATTACAATAAGCAAAAAGAGCAGAATCGTTCATTCTGGAGGGGAGGAGCTGTCATGGCCACCAGTGCACAACTCAGAAAACAGATCCTGCAGGGCAGCTGGGACGACGCACTTGCTGCACTTTATGGGGCGGATCCGGCGGTGCTGCAACGGCAGCACGGGCGCTATGCGGCTGCGCTGGAACAGTTCGAGCTGTATTTCGGCCCCGGGCGGCAGGTGCAGGTGTACTCTGCACCGGGGCGGGCAGAGCTGGGCGGCAACCACACGGATCATCAGGGCGGCTATGGCCTTGCGGCGGCGGTCACGCTGGATCTGGTGGCGGTGGCGGCCCGCAACACGGATGGCTATGTGCGGGTCAAGTCCCGGGGCTTCAACAAACTGGATGTCATTGATCTTGCTACCGCAGAGCCGCAGGCAGGGGAGAGCACCCACTCGGCCAG
>OBAM01000944.1_pt1 | contig 21329 bp, 17 predicted proteins | sample 1517751 | NCBI WGS metagenome assembly OBAM01 (sample SAMN04571703, study PRJEB22368) | human gut metagenome | biome: human gut; material: stool | host: Homo sapiens | place: Luxembourg | collected 2012-10-18
CACAAAGCCCGCCTGACGGCTTTGCACGCAATCTGCTTGCTGATTTTCCGTCATATTGCACAGAAATCCCTTGACATACGACAGTATGCCTGCGAAATTTCTGCGCAATCTGCCAAAAAATCTGGCTGCGCATCTTACGCACAAGCTTTGTGCGGTGTTGCCTATAAAACCATCACAATACGAGGAGAATCCATTATGATACAATGTGCAACCATTTTTACAGACCATATGCTGCTCCAGCGTGGAAAGCCCATTGCGGTTTTCGGCACGGGAACGCCCGGCGAGACGGTGACGGTTTCCGTCCCGGAGCGCCGCTGTACTGTTTCCGGCGCTGTAGGTGCAGACGGCAGCTGGTGCGTGACACTGCCGCCCATGCCCGGCGGAACGGGCTGTACCATGACGGTGAACGAACAGACCTTCACGGATGTGGCATTCGGTGAGGTCTGGCTCGCCGGGGGACAGTCCAACATGGAGTTCATGCTGAAAGATGCCAAAAACGGCGCTGCGGAACTGGCACAGTGCGCAGACTCCAACGTCCGGTATTTTTCCGTGCCGAGAAATACCTTCCGGGACGACGCTTACAAAGCTGCCATGGATGCCGCCCACTGGGAACTGCCGTCCCCGGAGACCAGCGGCACCTGGTCGGCTGCCGGCTATCTGGCAGCAAAGGAGCTGGCGCAGACCCTGGGCGTTCCCGTGGGGATCATCGGCTGCAATTTCGGCGGCTCTTCGGTGAGCTGCTGGCTGCCGGAGGAAGATCTCCGGGCGCACACTGCCGGACACCCCTATTTGCAGGACTATGCGGATGCCGTCGCCGGAAAGACCGACGAGGAGATGATCGCCGCCTATGACGAATATGTGACCTATCACACCGCCTGGGAAAAGCGGATGCAGAAGTGCTACCAGGAGGACGGCAATATGCCCTGGGACGAGATTATCCGGCGCTGCGGCGAAAACCGCTATCCCGGTCCGATGGGCATCAAAAGCCCGTACCGTCCTGCCGGGATGTACCACACCATGCTGCGGCAGGTGACACCCTATACCATCCGAGGATTTTTCTATTATCAGGGCGAAAACGACGAGATCCGACCCGACACCTATGGTACACTGCTGACGATGCTCATTGCCCGGTGGCGCCAGGATTTCCGGGACGAGACCCTGCCCTTTCTCCTGGTGCAGCTGCCCATGCACACCTATGCGGACACCCCGGAAAACGGGGCGTGGAGCAAGCTGCGTGAGGCGCAGATGCGGGTGTATCAGACGGTGAAAAACACAGGCATTGCCGTGATCCTGGACTGCGGCGAGTACTGCAACATCCACCCGGTGGACAAGCACCCGGTGGGACACCGTCTGGCGCTCCAGGCACGGCGGCTGGTCTACGGCGAAACGGAATTGCAGGCGTTCGGTCCTATCTACCGCAGCTTTGCGGCAGAGGGCGACACCCTCACCGTATTCTTTTCCCACGCCGAACAGGGAATGGTATGGCACGGCGAACCCGTGGGCTTTGAGATCGCCGGGGCAGACGGGGCGTATCATCCGGCAAAGGCTGTCCTGGACGGGAACACCGTGCGGCTCACGGCGGACGGCGTGGATGCACCCGTGGCGGCACGGTACAACTGGGTGAACTACGGACCGGTCTCCCTGTTCGGGACGAACGGCATTCCGGCGGCGCCGTTCCGCACCGATGCGCCGGTGATGCCCCTGACGGCAGGCGTCTGAGACAGCCGTCCGGCAAAACTCTCCACCAGTTTCCACATTCGGGGGCAGAGATGGAAAAAGCGCTTGTTTTCCACAGTTTCCACAGAGTTTTCCACAGAATATACGGTCGAATCCCTGGTTTTTGTGGAAAACCGGGGTTCTTCTGTTTGAACGGTTTCCGAGGTGCGCATACTCTTGTTAAAAGCCCGTGTAGATGTAAAAAGTTTGTGCAGATGTGAAAAGCTCGTGCGACACTGCACGGCGGAAACAGGAGGAGACAGAAGAAATGGTAAAAGGCGTACAGAAAAAGATCATCGAAGTGAACCATCCGGACAGCCTGTATTTTGAGCGTGCCGTGTTTTATCTCAAGCCCGGCGTGACCCAGCTGCCCCAGCAGCTTTCCCGTGCGGATGCAGATGCCCTGCTCCGGGAGGCTGCGCCGGACAAGGCGGAAAAACGGTTCTGGCTGCGTACCGTCCTGCTGGTGCTGCTTAGCTGCCTGGGGACGGCGGCGGTGTGCCTGCTGCTGCTGTGACAGCTCCCGGCGGAAAGAAAAATCTGAAAATCCCGTGAAAATTCTTGTTTTTTCTCTCTGGGTGTGCTATAATAAATAGAATCGTGCAAAAATAAAAGCTGTGCTGTACTTTTGGACACAGCGCAGAGAGATAACGGAGGATTTGATATGAGCCAGAGAAAACCACAGCCCCGCCGGGGACAAAAGCCGGCGGATGCACCGGAGACCGAAAACGACCGCATTGCCGGACGCAACCCCGTTCTGGAGGCGCTGCGGAGTGATGCCAAGATCGATCTGATCTATGTGGGACAGGAGAGCGGCGGTCTCCAGGAGATCATCCGGCTCGCCAAGGAAAAGGGCATCCCGGTGAAAGTGGTCACCGAGTCCAAGCTGTCCCAGCTCACCGGCGGCGCAGTCCACCAGGGCGTGGCTGCTGAGGGTGCGTGCGGCACCTATGTTTCCCTGGAAGAACTGCTGGAACGTGCCGCAGAAAAGGGCGAACCGCCGCTGCTGGTACTCTGTGACGGCATCCAGGACCCTCACAATCTGGGTGCGATCATCCGGACGGCAGAGGCTGCCGGCGCACACGGCGTGGTGATCCCCAAGCGGCGCAGCGCATCGCTGACGCTGACGGTGGGAAAGACCTCTGCCGGCGCTGCAAGCTGGCTGCCGGTGGCACGTGTCCCCAATTTGGCATCCGCCATGGAGACGCTGAAGAAAAACGGCGTCTGGATCTACGGTACAGATGCCGCAGGCACAAGCTATACGGATGCGGACTTCACCGGCGGCACGGCGTTTGTCATCGGCTCAGAGGGCTTTGGCATGAGCCGCCTGGTGAGCGAAAAGTGCGACGCTATGCTCAGTCTGCCCATGCGTGGAAAGGTCAACTCCCTGAATGCGTCCGTGGCGGCAGGCATTTTTATGTACGAAGCAGTTCGCCAGCGGCTGGCGAAGTGACGTTTTTACCACAGGAGTGAACTTATGGCAGACCATAAATTTACATTAGAAGAGATTCTGAACGAATACAGCGAGGACGGCAGGCGCTCCGGCATCCGGCATACCTCGGACAAGCCCTTGTCCCACGGGACGCTGGAGACGGAAAAGCTGGTGAATGCGGCGACCTCCAGCCGTCCGCTGCGGCAGGAACAAGCCGGCTATGACCAGGTCGTGCCGGAGCTTTCTGCGGGAGACGAGGAACAGCTGGTGGATATCAAGTCCACCATTTCTCACATCAAGGCGGACAAGGCGGCGCAGGCGGCAAGAGATGTCGACGCTGCCCCGGTGCTGCGGGAGCGTTTTCCCACCCAGCATCTCCGCCGGGAAAATGTCTCCTTCGTCAAGGCTGCCGGTGCGGCACGCTATGGCGCATCCTATCCGGAGAACGGCGACAGCGGCTATGACGGCGCAGTCATGCTGGCTGAGCCGGAAACAGAAGAGCCGGCGGAAAAGCATCGCCCCAATGTGCGGCAGATGCAGGACTCCACCCGTGCCAGAGAAAAGAACCGGAAACGGCGGCGGCGCTCACCGGAGAGTACTTATCTCAAAGAGTCGGTTACCGGAGAATTTCAGCGCCCGGATGCCCGGACAGTACCGGAAGAACCGCCGGCCTCCAGACGGCACTGGGAGGAGGAAAAGGACTACTATTACCAGGAAAAGCAGCAGACCGGCAGCTTTCGTCCCATTCGCCAGCGTGTGCGCAGCCACACCTTCGGGGAAGATGCGGACAAGCGCAAGCCGGATGATCTGGGCTTGGTGAAAAAGACCCTGGAAAACCTGCGGAATGTGGTGTTCTTCCGGTTTGTTGCCATGCTGGTGCTGACGCTTGCCGGCGCTGTTCTGGCGTGTCTGGAAGTGCTGGGTGGCAGTGCGTTTTTACAGACGGTCACCCCCAGAGGCTACAGCATCATTCAGCTGGCGCTGGGACTGCTGGGGCTGGGCGTGATGTTCCCCACGGTGAAAAACGGGCTGTGGAATCTGCTCCGCTTTCATGCGGACAGCGACAGCATGGCGGTGCTGCCCCTGCTGCCCACGCTGCTGGGTGCAGTCTGCGCCGTCGTTGCGCCGGAGACCCTTTCTTCGGGGACGGTGCATCTCTACGTGCCGTGCGCTCTGCTGGCGCTGTTCTGCAACATCATCGGACGGCTGCTCATGGTGCGCCGTGCGCTGCGGAATGTGAACGTGATTTCCCGGGAGGGACAGAAACGGGTGCTTTCCTATGTCTCCCAGGAGGAGACCGCAGAACTGCTCACCCGTGGCGTGCTGCACGATATCCCCATTGTCACCGCTGTGCGCAAGGCAGACGGGGTGTGCGATATCCTGCGGTATTCCTATTCCACGGATATGGCGGACAGTCTCTGCCGCACCATGACGCCCATCTGCGGCGCAGTGACGCTGCTCATCGCTGTGGGCATGACTTTGATTCGCATGGGAACGGCGTTCGGGATGCCCTGGATCAGCTTTTTCTGCTCCATGCTGGCACTATTGCAGGTGGCGTGCTGCGGTACGGCGAGCGCCCTGGCAGTCAATCTGCCGCTGGAGCGTGAGTCGAAAAAGGCGGCGGCATCCAACAGTGCGATGCTGGGCTATCAGAGCGTGGACGACTTTTTCGACACCAACGCCCTGCTGGTGGAGGCGAACGACCTGTTCCCCAAGGGATCGGTGCAGATCGCCGGCATGAAGGTGCTTTCCGGGGCGAAGATGGACGAGGTGCTGTTGGATGCGGCGAGCCTGGTGCATCACGGAGACAGTATGCTCCAGAGCGCCTTTGCGGAGATGATCCCCGACCGGGAAACGCTGCGGCCGGTAGACGAGTTTGTCTGTGAGGACGGGCTGGGACTCTGCGGCTGGATCGCAAACCGGCGTGTGCTGTTCGGCGGACGGGAGATGATGGCGAACCACAACATCGAGGGACTGCCCACCAAGACCAGAGAGGCAGAGCTGGCAGAGGGCAGCGGCGATGTGCTGTATCTGTCGGTGAGCGGTGTGCTGGCGGCAATGTTTTCCGTGCGCATCACGGCAGACCCCAAGGTAAAGCGGCAGATGCAGGCGCTGCGGCAGGAGCGTGTGGCGCTGGTGCTGCGGAGTGTGGACTGTTCCGTTTCGCTCCGGCGGCTGGCGGCGCTGTTCGATTTCCCGGAGGCTTACTTAAAGATCGTTCCCACCTCTATGCACCACCTGTTCCAGCGTGAGACCGGCGACCTGGGCTGCGTCAGCGCATCCATGACCGTGGGCGACACCGGTTTTGGTGCAGGTGCGCTGCTGCTGGGTGCGAGACGGGTGCGCCGTGCGGCGGTGCTGGGCGTGATCCTGCTGGTTGCGGCAGGACTCCTGGGCTTTTCGCTGGCGATGATCCATGTGGTCACCGGCGCATATACCCAGATGACGGCTTATTTTTTCCTGATCTATCATGCGATCCTGACGCTGGTGACAGCACTGGCGGTGCGGATACGGTAATTCCCGTGAAAGGAGTGGCTTAGCGTGGAACGAAATCATAAACAGAACAACACAGACGGCGAGGAGACCATGTTTTTCCGTGCCGCTGCATCGGACGGCTCCACAGACCAGTACGATACCCGGCAGCTGAACGCACAGGAGGTGCGCAGTCAGGGAAACGGTTACGGACAGCAGGGTTATCCCCGAAACGGGTATCCGCAGAATGGGTATCCGCAAAACGGCTATGGGCAGCAGGGCTATCCGCAGAATGGGTATCCGCAGAATGGCTACGGACAGCAAGGATATCCGCAGAACGGGTATCCGCAAAACGGCTATGGGCAGCAGGGCTATCCGCAGAATGGGTATCCCCAGAACGGCTACGGGCAGCAGGCACAGCGCCCGGCACAGGGCAGCTATGCGGCACGGCAGAGCTATCCCCAGGGACAGCGTCCGCAGGGCAGTCCGCCGCCGAGACAGCAGGCTGCACCGGGATATCACGGCGGTCAGACCTACCGCCAGCCCCAGCGTCCCCAGGGACAGGGTTACAATCAGCCACGCCGGGAAGCTTCCCGGCAGACGTCGCCGAGACAGAATCCGCCCCGGCAGAGCCAGACCAGACGGGAACCGCCAAGGCAGAGTACGCCGAGACAGAGTTCCGGTCGGAACCGTACTTCACGAAAGCGGCAGGGTTCTTTTCTGAGCCGGCTGGTGCGCATTGTGCTGACGGTGATCGTGGCGGTGTTCCTGCTCTATTCCGCTATCGCTATGGTGGGCATCCTGGGCATGAACCGGGTGGACACCGGAGACCGGACTGTCACCAGCGGCAGTATGGACGCATCCTATGTAAAAAACGTGCTGGTGATCGGCACGGACACCCGTGACCCGGACGAGGAGCGTGGACGTTCAGACTCCATGATTTTAGTGTCGCTGAATTCCAAAACGCATCAGATCTACATGACTTCGTTTATGCGTGATGCCTATGTGGACATTCCGGGGCAGGGCAGCGCCAAGCTGAATGCGGCGTATTCCTACGGCGGCCCGGAACTGCTGATGGACACCATCGAGGAGAACTTTGACGTACATATCGACGACTATGTGATGATCACCTTTGCGGCGTGTGCGGCGATGATCGACGCAGTGGGCGGTGTGGAGCTGGAGATATCCGACCGGGAGGCGGAGGCAGTCAACGAGATCCTCATCAGCGAGGTCAACGAGATCATGGGCGACGACCGGGAGGACGACCTGCTGGACGGCGGCGGCAAGCTGAAACTGGACGGCAAGCAGGCGCTGTCCTACAGCCGTATCCGGTATGTGGGAAACGCCGACTTTGAGCGTACCGAGCGCCAGCGCACGGTTATGGAGCAGGTTATGGGCAAGATCAAAAGCAACCCGTTCCGGCTGTTTCCGGTGTGCATGGGTGCGCTGCCGAAGATGACCACCAATATGTCGGTGCTGTCTCTGTACGGCTATGCAGTCACCACGCCGCTGAAGCTGGCGACCTATGACATGGCGCAGCAGCGTGTGCCGGCGGACGGCACCTATCAGGGCGCAGATATCGGCGGCGAGTCCGTTTTGCAGGTGGACTTCGATGCGGCAAAGCAGCAGCTGAAAAGCACCGTGTTTGCGGAAAAATAACAGCAGAAATATTGCGGCACTGCCGGGAGATTTGGTTTCCCGGCGGTGCTTTTTTGTTGGTCTCGTAGGGGTGAACATGGTTCGCCCGTTGGTGCGTCACCGGATTGTCTCTCTTTTTATTGTCCCCCTTGAAAAGGGGGATGTCAGCGTAAGCTGACAGGGGGATTATATCCTCAATTAAATTTATCCCTCCGGCACTTCGTGCCACCTCCCTTTTCAAGGGAGGCTTATTGTCCCCTTGAAAAGGGGGATGTCCCGGAGGGACAGGGGGATAAATGTTCGCCCCTACAAATGCGTTGAGGAGAGCATTACAAAAAGGCATTGCAGAAAGCATCACGGTTCAGCAGCGCCCGACCGTCTCCGTGGAAAATCGTCCTTTTCCAGGGGAAAAATGAGAAAAATGGGTCTGCGTGTGAAAAAGCAGTTTTTCCGTTGACATTATTGCACAAAGATGCTATAATAGATTTTGTTCATTTTTAAGAGCCTGTTCAGTATCTTTTTACGTGCGGATTTTGACGCAGTCAGCGAAAAAATCTGCCGAAAAGACGTGGGAAAAAGATGCGGAACAGGCTCTGAGAAAACAGATGATAAGCTGCGGCAAGCGATTGCCAATTTATTGGGTGGATACTATGAAAATCGTAATTATCGGAAACGGAAAGATCGGCAGCAACCTTGCGGCTGTGCTGGTGCGTGAGGGTCACGACGTGACTGTGGTGGACTGCGAAGAGGCGCACCTACGCAAGAGCCAGAATACCCTGGACGTGATGTGCATCGAGGGCAACGGCGCTACGGCGGAGACACAGCTGGAGGCAGGGGTCAACAAGGCGACACTGCTCATCGCCGCTACGCCTTATGACGAACTGAACATTCTCTGCTGTCTCATCGGCAAGCGCCTGGGGGCGAAAAAGACCATCTCCCGGGTGCGGATGCCGGAGTACTACCAGCAGATGCACCTCATCCGGGAAGATCTGGGGCTGTCTATGGTCATCAATCCGGAGCTTTCCACCGCAGACGAGATCATGCGTGTGCTGGTCTTTCCGTCGGCGGCAAAGGTGGAAGTGTTCGGCAAGGGCAAGCTGGAACTGGTGGAATACCGTCTCCCGGATTTCCCGTGGCTGTCGGGCATCACCCTGGCGGAACTTTACAAGAAGATCAAGACCAAGTTCCTGGTCTGCGCTGTCCAGCGGGACGGCGATGTGATGATACCCGGCGGCGACTTCGTGATGCAGAGCGGCGACCGCATCCATGTGGCGGCATCCCATAAGAACATCGAGCGCTTTTTCCGTGCCAGCGGTTTCATGAAGGACAAGGTCAAGACTGCTATGCTGGTGGGCGGCGGCAGAGTCGGGTATTATCTGGCGAAGCAGCTGCTGGCGCTGGGCATGAAGGTCAAGCTGATCGAAAAGGACCGGGAGCGCTGCAACGAACTGGCGGAACGGCTCCCGAAAGCCATCGTCGTCTGGGGCGACGGTACAGACCAGGATCTGCTCATTGAAGAGGGTGTACTGGAGGTGGACGGCTTTGTGGCGCTCACCGGCATCGACGAGGAAAACATGATTATTTCCCTGTTCGCCAAGGACAACACCAACGCCAAGGTGGTCACCAAGATCAGCCGGGAAAATTACATCGGACTGGCGTCAGACCTGGGGCTGGACTGCGTGGTGTCGCCGAAGTTCCTTACCATGGGCAATGTGCTGAGCTATGTGCGCTCTCTGGAAAGCACCGCCGGCAGCGAGATCGAGTCCCTGTACCATCTGGTGGGCAACCAGGTGGAGGCAATCGAGTTCCGGGTGAAAGAGCGTATCCCCGACCTGGTGGGCGTGCCGCTGAAGGATGTCCGGCTGAAGAAGAACATCCTGATCTGCGCCATTATCCGGAAACGGGAGATCATCATTCCGGACGGCAGCGCCGTGATTGAACTGGGGGATTCTGTGGTGATCGTCTCCAAGGAACACCACTTCTCCGGTCTGAAAAGCATTCTGGATTAAGGCGGTGACGGGATGAATAAAGGAATTGTTCTGCACTATCTCTCCATGGCGCTGCTGCTGTCCTCGGCACTGTTCGTTGTGCCGGCGCTGGTGAGCCTGTACTATGGGGAATACTACTTCCTGCTGATCTTTCTGTGCGTGGGCGCAGGCATGGCGCTGGCGGCGCTGCCCGGTGCGCTGTACCGTCCCAAGCGACGGTATATGTTTGCCAGAGAGGGCATGGTCATTGCAGCCCTCATGTGGATCATCTTTTCTGCGGTGGGTGCGCTGCCGTTTTATCTCAGCGGCAGCATTCCCCACTATGTGGATGCGCTGTTCGAGAGCATCTCCGGATTCACCACTACGGGTTCGTCCATTCTGACGGACGTGGAGGCACTGCCACGGGGCATCCTGTTCTGGCGCAGCTTTACCCACTGGGTAGGCGGCATGGGCGTACTGGTGCTTGCCATCGCCATTCTGCCGTCTACGGGAAACGCACTGTATCTGATGCAGGCGGAGTGTCCCGGTCCCCAGGTGGGAAAGCTTGTCCCCAAGGGAAAGACCTCGGCGCTGTATCTGTACCTCATCTACGGCGTGCTGACGCTGGTCACGGTGATCCTGCTGTTCACCGGCGGAATGCCATTGTTCGACAGCGTGTGCCACGCCATGGGTATTGCCGGAACCGGGGGATTCGGCATCAAAAACGACGGCGTTTCCTACTATAATTCCCCGTATCTGGAGGGTGTTATCACCGTCACCATGATCCTGTTCGGGGTGAACTTTACCCTGTATTATCACCTGCTCATCCGGCGTTTCCGGGAGGTGCGGAAAAACACGGAACTGCGTGTCTATTTCTGCATCATCGCCGCCGCCACAGGGCTTATCATGCTCAATATCCAGCCCATCTACCACAGTGTGGGAAAGTGCTTTCGCTATGCGGTGTTCCAGGTGGCGTCCATCATGACCTCCACCGGATTCGCCACGGCGGACTACAACAACTGGCCGCTGTTTTCCCAGATGATCCTGCTGTTGCTCATGTTTATCGGAGCGTGCGGCGGCTCTACCGGCGGCGGCTTTAAGGTGCAGCGCTTTGTGATCCTGTGGAAAAGCGGCTTTGCGTCCCTGCGGAAAATGGTACACCCCAACTCGGTGAACCAGGTGAAGTCGGACGACAAGATCCTGCGCTCGGAGGTATTGCAGCACGTCCTCAGCTATCTGATCCTGTATCTGGGACTGGTGATTGCATCATTCCTGCTGATCTCTCTGGACGATATGGACTTCGGCACGGCGGTGTCGGCGGTGTCCACCTGCATCAACAACATCGGACCGGGCATGAACCGGGTAGGACCGATGGAGAACTTTTCCTTTCTGTCAGACTTCTCCAAAATGGTGCTGTCGGCAGATATGCTTCTGGGACGGCTGGAAATTTTCCCCATCCTGGTGCTGCTCTCGCCGTCGGTGTGGCGGAAGAGCTTTTGAGAAAAATTTACAGCAGCATAGCACAGAAAAACGGCACCCCGTCTCCGGAGTGCCGTTTTTCCCTCTTACTATTCTACTCAATCTTTGAAAAAGATGTGTGTTCTAAAAACTTACTTTACGATGTACTTGCCGATAGCCTCTACCAGCTTGTCTGCATCGTCTGTGTGTGCCTGCAGCTTGATCGGCTTGGACAGATCCAGGCTAAAGATACCCATGATGGATTTTGCATCAATGGCATAACGGCCGGACACCAGATCAATGTCATAATTGAACAGCATAACCTTGTTTACGAAATCCTTTACATCGTTGATCGCATTCAGCTGAATTGTTGTTTCATACATAACAATTACCTCCTCTTGAAGGGGTCTGATTCTCGCCCTTCCGGTGTCACAATAAATTGCAGAACCAAAAGCACATCCCATAAAACGGCAACGTGCATACCGCCTTTCGCTTTCATTGTGCAAGCTCCGGGTGCTTTCCCGTTCTGTACCTATAGTCTACCACGAAAAAATTTTCTTGTCAAGACGATTGCAACAATTTCGTCGATATAGTATAATAGAAGATGGAAACACCCCTGTTTTTTTGACAGTGACGTTAATTTTCATGAAAATCCAGTGAAAACGGCGCAAAGATTCTGCGGAAACCCGGTCGTTTTTTCGGAAATTCCGTCGTTTTTCTGGAGATGAGGAGGTATCGCACAGACTTGAACTGTTATTTTTATACATTCGGATGCAAGGTGAACACCTGTGAGACCGCCGGGATGCAGTCTCTGCTGCAAAGCGCCGGCTATACGGTGGTCTCTCAGCCGGAAGAGGCGGACATTTTCCTGTTCAACTCCTGCACCGTCACTGCATCCGGGGACAGCCGCCTGCGCCACGCCATGCGAAAGGTGCGCCGGGAACACCCGGATGCTCTGCTGGTGCTGACGGGATGTTATCCCCAGGCGTATCCCGACGAGGCAGCCGCCATTCCGGAGGCAGACCTGGTGCTTGGCACAAAACACCGGAGCAGGCTGCCGGGACTGCTGGCGGAGCTGTGTCAGAACCATGCCCGGATCGCCGCCGTGGACAGCTACGGCGCACAGGATGACTTCGAGGCGCTGCCCTGCGACACCATGCCGGACAACACCCGTGCCTTTCTGAAGATACAGGACGGGTGCAACTGTTTTTGCAGCTACTGCATCATTCCCTATGCCCGTGGACGCTGCCGGAGCCTGCCGCCGGAGGAACTGCGGAAAGCCGCCGCCGGATTTGCGGAGAACGGCTATCGGGAGATCGTCCTCTGCGGCATCAACCTGGGCTTTTACGGCATGGAGTGGGACGGCTCGCTGGCAGAGGCGGTGGAGACCTGTGCCGCCGTCCCCGGCGTGGAGCGTGTCCGGCTGGGGTCTCTCGAACCGGAGCGGCTGACGGAAGAACAGCTTTCCCGGCTGGCGGCGCTGCCCCAGTTCTGTCCCCAGTTCCATTTGTCTTTGCAAAGTGGCTGTGACAGGACTCTGCGTGCCATGAACCGGAAATATGACAGCGCCGAGTATGCCGTCATCTGTCAGCGCATCCGGCGGTACTTTCCCGACTGCGCCATTACCACAGATTTCATGGTGGGCTTTCCCGGCGAGACGGACGAGGACTTCCGGGACTCGCTGGCGTTTGCACAGCGGATGGCGTTTGCCGCCATGCACGTGTTCCGCTATTCGCCCAGAGCCGGCACACGGGCTGCGGCGTTTCCGGAACAGTGCAGCGGCGCAGAAAAAACTGCCCGGATGGAACAGGCGCAGAAAGCGGCGAAAACCGCCAAGGAAAACTTTCTGAAAAGCCAGATCGGCACGGAATTTCCGGTGCTTTTCGAGCGTGAGCGTGGCGACGGCTATCACGTGGGACACACCCCGAACGGCACCGTTGTGCGAATTTCTGCAAAAAATCCAAAAAAAAGTTTGCGTAATCGCATTTTTTGTGTTAGAATAGAAGAGAGTGATGCGGAATGCTGCTATGGGACGCTGACAGAGTCCGGTCTTGACGAAGACCTGTAGGGGTCGATGCCCACATCGACCCGTGTGCAGAAAAAACAGCAAACAGCTGCTGCCCTTGTACAAGTCTGCCGAATCAGCCTCCCCTGAAAGGGGAGGGGGACCAGCGAAGCTGGTGGAGGGGTTTTGCGGAATCTTTTTTCTTCATGTGCTAGTTTTCACGGAAATACCCCTCAGTCAAGCCTGCGGCTTGCCAGCTCAGCACAAGGCACGCCCTTCGGGTGCCCTATAGGGGAGCCAGTCCGCAGCAGCATCCGCAAATTCAAAATAAAGGAGATTTACCATGTCCGTTTTTCGTATTTATGTGGAGAAAAAGCCGGAATTCGCCGTTGAGGCACGCTCGGTTCTGAGCGATGTGCAGACGGCGCTCCGTCTGAATGTCAGCGACATCCGCATTTTCCACCGCTATGACGCAGACCATCTGACGGCAGAGGCTTTCGAGCGTGCTGTCCCCACTGTATTTTCCGAGCCTGCTGTAGACCACACCTACACAGAACTGCCGGCACTGGAAGAGGGTCAGCGGATGTTCGCCACAGAGTATCTGCCGGGTCAGTTCGACCAGCGTGCCGACAGCTGTGAACAGTGTATCCAGATCCTGCTCCAGGGCGAGCGCTGCCGTGTCCGCACCGCAGACGTCTATGTTGTCACCGGCAGTCTCACGGACGCTGAGTTCGACCGTCTGAAGAAATACCTTATCAACCCGGTAGAGCGCCGGGAGGCATCTCCGGAACTGCCGGAGACCCTGGATACCAACTATACCATCCCGACTACCGTAGAGACCCTCACCGGCTTTATCGGTCTGTCGGAGGACGAGCTGAAAAAGTTCATCGCCGACTACGGTCTGGCAATGGATCTGGGCGATATCCAGTTCTGCCAGCAGTATTTCCGGGACACCGAACACCGTGACCCCACCATCACCGAAGTGCGCATGATCGACACCTACTGGTCTGACCACTGCCGCCACACCACATTCCTGACACAGATCACGGACGTGGATATCCCCACCGATTACATCAAGGAGACCTACGACGCATACTGCACCGTCCGCCAGGAACTGGGCAGAGGCGAAAAGCCCATGACCCTTATGGACTTGGCAACCATCGCTGCCAAGAAACTGAAGGCAGACGGCAAGCTGAACGACCTGGACGAGAGCGAGGAGATCAACGCCTGCTCCGTCAAGATCAAGGTGGACATTGATGGCAAGGAAGAGGACTGGATCCTCATGTTCAAGAACGAGACCCACAACCACCCCACCGAGATCGAACCTTTCGGCGGTGCGGCGACCTGTCTCGGCGGTGCGATCCGTGACCCGCTGTCCGGACGTTCCTACGTATACCAGGCAATGCGTGTCACCGGTGCGGCAAATCCGCTGGTACCGGTAGAGGATACCATCGCCGGCAAGCTGCCCCAGAGAAAGATCACTGTCGGCGCAGCAAACGGCTACAGCTCTTACGGCAACCAGATCGGTTTGGCGACCGGTCACGTGGCTGAGGTCTACCACCCGGGCTATATGGCAAAGCGCATGGAGATCGGCGCTGTGCTGGGCGCTGCTCCGGCATCCAACATCCGCCGGGAAGCACCGGTGCCGGGTGACATCGTCATCCTGCTGGGCGGCAAGACCGGACGTGACGGCTGCGGCGGTGCGACCGGTTCTTCCAAGTCCCACACCGTAGAGTCCCTGGGTCACTGCGGCGCAGAGGTACAGAAGGGTAATGCACCGGAAGAGCGCAAGCTCCAGCGTCTGTTCCGCAACCCGACCGTAACACAGATGATCAAGCGCTGCAATGACTTCGGCGCAGGCGGCGTTTCCGTTGCTATCGGTGAGCTGACCGATGGTCTGGAAATTGATCTGAACGCTGTACCGAAGAAGTACGACGGTCTGGACGGCACGGAAATTGCCATCAGCGAATCCCAGGAGCGTATGGCTGTGGTTGTCGCTGCCGAGGATGCAGAAAAGTTCATCAAGGAGGCAGGCAAGGAGAACCTGGAGGCTACCATCGTGGCAACTGTCCAGGCTGAGCCGAGACTGCGGATGCACTGGAACGGCAACACCATCGTAGACCTGTCCCGTGAGTTCCTCAACTCCAACGGTGCGGCAAAGCACACCGGCATCGCCATCGAAGAACCCCAGCCGGCTGCGGAATCCACCCTCACCGACAGCGCAGATGCGTGGACAGAGCTGCTGTCCAGCCTGAACATCTGCTCGCAGAAGGGTCTGATCGAAAAGTTCGACTCCACCATCGGCGCAGGCACCGTTCTGATGCCGTTCGGCGGCGTATACCAGCTGTCTCCGTCCCAGGCGATGGCTGCCAAGATCCCGGTACTCAAGGGCGAGACCAACACCTGCTCCCTCATGGCGTGGGGCTATAATCCCACCGTCAGCGAGCGCAACCCGTACCTGGGCGCAATGGATGCCGTTATCACTTCTATCGCCAAGGTAGTCGCAGCAGGCGGCAGCTGGCACCACTGCTGGCTGACATTCCAGGAATACTTCGAGCGCACCCAGAACGACCCCAAGCGCTGGGGCAAGCTATGGCAGCATTGCTGGGCGCATTCAAGGCACAGCTGGAACTGTCCTGCGGCTCTATCGGCGGCAAGGACTCCATGTCCGGCACCTTCGAGAACATCGACGTGCCGCCGACGCTGGTATCCTTTGCAGTTTCCACAGCCAAGGCAGACAAGGTGGTCTCCACCGAGTTCAAGCAGGCAGGGGACAAGGTCGTTATGCTCCGTCCGGAGACCGACGAGAACGGCGTTCCCAGCTTTGAGAGCATCCGTGCCACATTCGACAAGGTCGAGGCAATGATCGCCGCAGGCCGCATCCGTGCCGGCTGGGTCATCGACTACGGCGGCGTGGCTGAGGGTATCGCAAAGATGTGCTTCGGCAACGGCATCGGCTTTACCTTCGACCGCCAGCTGACAGACGCAGAGCTGTTCCAGCCCTGCTGCGGCGGATTCCTGCTGGAACTCTGCGGCGATGCAGAGGACGGCGAGGATGTGATCGGTTCTACCAGCGAAAAGCCGGAGATCGTCTGCCCGAAGTTCACTCTCCAGCTGGACAAGCTGCTGGCTGTCTGGGAAAAGAAACTGGAACCGGTATTCCCGTGCCGCATCAAGACCACCACGGAAGTTCCGGAAAAGCTGTCCTATCCGAGAAAGACCACCCTGTCCGCATCGATCAAGAGCGCACAGCCCCGTGTTCTGATCCCGGTATTCCCCGGCACAAACTGCGAATACGACACCGCACGTGTCTTTGAGCGTGCCGGCGCAAGACCCCAGACCTTTATCGTCCGGAACCTTTCCGCTGCGGCAATGGAAGATTCCATTACCACCTTTGCCGCTATGGTGCGCCAGGCGCAGATCATCATGATCCCCGGCGGATTCAGCGGCGGCGACGAGCCGGAGGGCAGCGGCAAGTTCATCACCGCATTCTTCCGCAATCCCCGCATCAAGGACGCTGTACACGACCTGCTGAAGAACCGTGACGGTCTGATGCTGGGTATCTGCAACGGCTTCCAGGCACTGGTAAAGCTGGGTCTGGTACCGTTCGGCGAGATCATGGACATGACCGACGTTTCGCCGACGCTGACCTTCAACACCATCGCACGCCACCAGTCCATGCTGGTTCGGACACGCATCGCATCCAACAAGTCCCCGTGGCTGTACGGCACCGAGGTGGACGATGTGCATACCGTAGCCATTTCTCACGGTGAGGGACGCTTTGTTGCGCCGCCGGAGCTGCTGGCAGACATGGCGAAGAACGGTCAGATCGCAACCCAGTATGTGGACATGGACGGCAACCCGACCATGGACATCCACTTCAACCCCAACACTTCCATGATGGCAATTGAGGGCATCACCTCGCCGGACGGCAGAGTTCTGGGCAAGATGGGTCACAGCGAGCGTATCGGTCAGAACCTGTACCGGAACGTGCCGGGCGAAAAGGATCAGAAGATCTTCGAGAGCGGCGTGGCTTACTTTAAGTAAGCGGGTGGTGACTCCTCCGTCCTTCGGACACCTCCTCTAAAGAGGAGGCAGATGGGGGATATAAGGCTCCTCTTGTAGAGGAGCTGGCAGCCGTAAGGCTGACTGAGGAGTAATACGCACCAACGGGCGAACATCGTTCGTCCCTACAGATGCACATTTTGAACCGTTTTGAGAGTTAAATCCTCCTGTCCCTACGGGACATCCCTCTTTTCAAGGGGGACATGATGCGTGGTAATATGCCTCCCTTGAAAAGGGAGGTGGCACGAAGTGCCGGAGGGATTTCAGCACAAAGTACGTTCCGAAAGAACTCTTTTCACGCACAACCAAATCAAACACAACAAGGCAGCCATGCTCCGGCGAACGGGGTGTGGCTGCTTTTTTTGCATACCCGACCGGGAAAGCGCATAAGATGTACCAAAAACGGGAGGTGTGCCTATGAAACGCTGGCTTGCGGCAATTTGTGCGGCGGTGCTTTTTGGGGTGCTCTGGCGTGTGCCGGCGGTCTGTGCCGCAGAAGAACCGGAGATCCCGGCGGCAGCCTATGCGCTGATGGAGACGGAGACCGGGACGCTTTTGCTGGAATCCCACAGCGGCGACCGGCTGGCGTGCGGCGCAATGGCAAAGCTGATGACTGCCTATCTGGCGGCGGAGCAGGTGGAGCAGGGGAACTGGACGGCGGACACCGTCCTCACGGCGACAGATGCGGTCACCGGCACAAAGGGTGCGGTGATCTGGCTCACCGCCGGGGAAGAGATGACGGTGGGCGACCTGCTGAAAGGGCTGATCGTGGGGAACGCCAACGATGCCGCTGTTGTGCTTGCCGTGGCTGCGGGCGGCGATGCGGAGACCTTTGTCATGGACATGAACGCCCGTGCCTTTGACCTGGGGATGCGTGACACCCGGTTCGCCAGTCCCCAGGGCAGCCCGGACGACGGGGCGTATACCACGGCGGCAGATCTGGCACGGCTCTGCTGCGCTCTGGCGAAACAGGACTGTCTCCGGGAATATTTCCGCACCTGGCGGGATTTTCTCCGGGGCGACGCCACCGAACTGGTGAACGAGAATACCTTTGCCCGGACGGATGAGACCAGCATCGGCTTTAAGGCGTGTCACAGCGAAAGCGAGGGCTGGAGCATTGCCGCCGGGGCAGAGCGGAACGGGATGCAGTGCGTGGCGGTGGCGCTGGGGTGCGGCGACACGGACAGCCGCTTTGCCCTGGCGAAACAGCTGCTGCGGAAAGGGTTCGCCGGGTGGAAGGTGGTACAGCCCGGATTTTCCGGGGAATTTCTCTATCCCGTCCAGATTCGTGGCGGCGTGGAACGTGCCGTGCTGGCAGAACCGGGACGGCTCAAGGCACTGGTCATCCCACGGAGCTGCGGCGAGCTGGAAACCGTGATGGTGCTGCCCGGCTATCTCCGTGCGCCGGTGCGGAAAGGACAGAAACTGGGCAGTGCGGCGTTCTACCAGGGTGATACCCTGCTCTATGAAACCGACGTGGTGGCGGCAGATGCCGTCCGGGAACGGAACTTCTGGGATGCGCTGGAACAAATAACGGTCAAAATGCTTAAATTGTAGAAGACAAATTTGTGTAGATTATACAAGAATCCGGATACCCCTTGCAATCTGCCGCAGAATATAGTATGATATAAGTGGTAAAGTGGTTGGACAGCACAAGTGTGCCGGCTGGTCTCAATGGCTCCCTTGAACGGGGAGCTGGCAGCCGCAGGCTGACGGAGGAGTCGTTTCCTTTGAAAAGCGGCATCCTTTCCGGGACCGCCGCACACGCTGCCCGGCGCCTTGAGAAGAAAGTGGAGGGAAATTGTATTATGTCTTCTGTAAAGCTGAATACAAAATATCTGGCAAATTATGTGAATCCGGACGAACTGACCGGAATCCGTCATCAGGTAGAGGCATCTGCAAAGATGCTGCACGAAAAGAGCGGTCTCGGCTCGGATTTTCTCGGCTGGCTGACTCTGCCGACGGACTATGACAAGGAAGAGTTCGCACGGATCCAGGCAGCAGCCAAGAAGATCCAGAAGAATTCTGAGGTACTGGTTGTAATCGGTATTGGCGGTTCTTATCTGGGCGCTCGTGCTGCCATCGAATTCCTGAAGTCGCCGTTCTACAACAATCTGAAGAAGGACACTCCGGACATCTACTATGTGGGCAACAACATCAACCCCACCTATCTGAATGAAGTGATCTCCATCTGCGAGGGCAGAGACTTCTCTGTCAACGTCATTTCCAAGTCCGGCACCACCACAGAGCCGGCGCTGGCATTCCGTGTGTTCAAGCAGCTGGTGGAAAAGAAGTACGGCAAGGACGGCGCAAAGGATCACATTTTTGCAACCACTGACAAGGCAAAGGGTACGCTGAAGTCCCTGTCCGATACTGAGGGCTATGAGACCTTCGTTGTACCGGATGATGTGGGTGGACGCTATTCTGTTCTGACCGCTGTTGGTCTGCTGCCCATCGCTGTTGCAGGCTGCGACATCGAGGCACTGATGGCAGGCGCCGCAGAGGCACAGAAGGAACTGACCGCAGACTTCGACAACAACGACTGCTACAAGTACGCTGCACTGCGCAACATTCTGTACCGCAAGGGCAAGAATGTGGAGATGCTGGTATCCTATGAGCCGAGCTTTGTGACGATGGCAGAATGGTACAAGCAGCTGTTCGGCGAGAGCGAGGGCAAGGACAACAAGGGCATTTTCCCGTCCTCCGCAGTATTCTCCACCGACCTGCACTCCATGGGTCAGTACATCCAGGAAGGCAGCCGTATTCTGTTCGAGACTGTGGTTGACATCAAGAAGCCGAAGCAGGACTTCTATCTGGAACCGGACGCAGAGAACCTGGACGGTCTGAACTTCCTGACCGGTCAGAATATGTCTGTCGTAAACCGCAAGGCGCTGGAAGGCGTTGTGCTGGCACACACAGACGGCGGCGTGCCGAACATGATCCTCGAGGTCGAGGACGTGTCCGAAAAGAGCCTGGGCTATCTGATCTACTTCTTCGAAAAGGCCTGCGCTGTTTCCGGCTATCTGCTGGGCGTAAATCCGTTCAACCAGCCGGGCGTTGAAAGCTATAAGAAGAATATGTTCGCACTGCTGGGCAAGCCGGGCTATGAGGACCAGAAGGCTGCTCTGGAGGCAAAGCTGGCTGAATAAGCGGCAAAAAAATCAAGTGTTCAACAGCCGGATCACGGCTGTGACGGAATAAATCTGTACCGCATTTCGGTGCAAAAAAAGGAGTTTTCATCATGATTCGACTGATTACAGGTAAAAAAGGAAGCGGCAAAACAAAGATCATTATCGATAGAATTAACGCAGCAGTAAAAGACACCAACGGCTGCCTGGTTTGCATCGAAAAGGGCGAGACACTGCGCCGTTCGATCAGCTATAAGGTAAGATGGTGCGATACCGAGCAGTTCGCTATCGACAGCTTTGATGCGTTCTATGGCTTTGTTGCAGGTATGCTGGCCGGCAACTATGACATCAAGGAGATCTATGTAGACGGCATCCTGAAGATCGCCGGCGCTGATTTCGAGGCACTGGGCCGCACACTGGAAAAGCTGGACAAGCTGACCGGCGACGATTCCACCGTGACCTTCACTGTTTCCGCAGATGCAGCTGAACTGCCGGCATCTGTTACCAAGTTTGTGGACTAATTTGTCCCCGGACAAGGGAAAACGCTGGTTTTTTCGGTTTTTTTGAAAAAGGACTTGACAAGCCGGCGTGAAATTTGTTATAATAAATGATGCAATGCGTGAAAGGAAGCAGGTATGATTCTACAGCTGCGGGAGATTTTTCAAATAGAGGGTATGCACCTTCCGGTGTCCTATGAGATCACGCCGGAGGAATTGTCTGAGGTGCGTGGCTATACATTTGCTGCGCCGGTGGCGGTTTCGGGCGAGTTTTATAACCGTGCCGGGATCGTGACACTGAAATATACCGTCTCCTGTACGCTGGATGTGGTCTGTGACCGTTGTCTCACGGAGCTGAAGCGGGATTATTCGTATGACTTTTCTCACACGGTCGTACCGTCTTTGCAGAGCGAAGGGGATATCTATGACACATACCTGGTCGCACAACACGACAGCATTGATATGAATGAGACAGCAATCTCAGATCTTTTGCTGATGCTGCCGACAAAGATGCTTTGCCGGGAGGACTGCAAGGGGCTGTGCGATATCTGTGGGTGCAATCTGAACGAGCGCACCTGCAACTGTCGAAAGTAGAAGGAGGTGCCAAGACATGGCAGTACCGAAGAATAAGGTCTCCAAGGCAAGACGTGACAAGAGACGTTCTGCTGTTTGGAAGCTGGACGCACCTGCAATGAGCACGTGCAGCAACTGCGGCGCAATTAAGGCTCCGCACAAGGTTTGCAAGAACTGCGGATATTATAAGGGCGTTGCTGTTCTGAAGATGGACGATGCAGAATAAGTGCTGACTGACAAGACGGTTTCGTTTTGTACGAGGAGGAGAGGCGGCTGGTGTCGCCTCTCTTTTTTGTATGTTTGTCGGTTTTTGGGGTGATTTATTGTCCCCCTTGAAAAGGCGCCCGTAGGGTGTGCCTTGTGCTGGGATGTCAGCGT
>OBAM01000955.1_pt1 | contig 21147 bp, 15 predicted proteins | sample 1517751 | NCBI WGS metagenome assembly OBAM01 (sample SAMN04571703, study PRJEB22368) | human gut metagenome | biome: human gut; material: stool | host: Homo sapiens | place: Luxembourg | collected 2012-10-18
GCACTGAAACTACCAGTGCCACATACCGACGTACTCAAACCCACGAGTCACAAAGTTTTTCTACGGAATTACTGGAATCCAAAGGAACTGACAACGAACATTTGTTACAAACACGGGAATCTAAAAAATTGGCATCAAATACTTCATATAAAGTTAAAGTAAGCCTTGCAATATAACTCTTCCAATGCGAGTAAGTACCGTATGCAACCTTTTTCCTCTTAATAGCACATAACGTTGCATATGTTTTATGAAACAGCCACCCAAAAGCAACCAAACAGGGAAAACTCAATCAAAAGCGTTGCATTGCCGTGTGATTTTCTCTAATGATAGCCGAAAATATGACAAAAATGCAACCTTGTAAGGCAAAACAAGTAAATAACGTTGTTTTAGAAGGTGAGCGGTTATGATGGAGGGGATTAGCTTTGATATGCATTGGAACACGTGGGTAACTGGCATGCGTGCTATGCATGCCGTTACCCTTACGTGTTTCTCAGTGAGAACGGTGCATATCAAAGCTAATCCCCTCCATCATAACCGCATATCTTCTAAATCACTTTATCATTCTCTTCCTCTTAACAACAAGCGGAACAGAAAACAGCACTGCCTTACATACATTGTCTGCTATCATGCAATACCACACAGTTTCAAGACCAAAGTGCCAGATTTTGACGCAGAAAAAGGTAAACAAAATACGGATTCCCCACATACAGAAGGTTTCTACATAAAAAGCGTACTTTGTTTTTCCAAGCCCATAAAAGATTCCTTCGGTGACAATCATCAATCCATAAAATGGCTCGGAGAACGCGACAATACGCAGCATACCGGCACCAATCTCAACCACACGGCTGCTCTCGGTAAGAAGTCCCATCAAGGGTCTTGCCACAAAAAACAAGATAACACCACTAACACACATTAGTATCATCGTCAATTTTACACTCACTGACGCAACGGCTTCCATTTGCTTCTCGTCTTCCTCACCAAGAGAAATGCCTATCAGGGTAGAGGTTGCCGTTCGGAGTCCGTAACCGGAAATATAAAAAATAGTTTCGGCGGTAACGGCAATCGAGTGAGCAGCAAAGATGGTTGTTCCCATCCCGGAAACAAGACCGGCAAACACAACATAACCAAAACAGGACGCAATACTGCTAAAAAGGACCGGCAGACCAATTCGCATACACTCTTTCATCACTTTGCCATCCACAGCAAAATGTTCCCACTTCCAGTGGAGATATTCGTTTCTCCGGTACGCAGCAAACATCAGCAATCCGGCTGTCGTATAGGATATTGCGGACGCAATTGCCGCTCCTCTGACGCCCAAACCCATTCCATAAATAAAGACAATGTTTAAAAGGATATTGGTTCCGTTGGCTCCCAGATTGATTAACATCGGCGTTTTTGTATCTTTTGTTCCCCGAATCGCAGCGCCCATAATCATCGTTGCCGAACGGAAAATCATCGGAAGACTGACAATCAGGAAATAATCGGAAGCATCCTTCCAAATAGATGGCTCCGCACCCATCCAAATCGGAATGTATGGACTTAGGATGACAGAAATTCCGCCGGCAAAAAGCCCACACGCAAAAACTAAAATTAAAATCTGCTTTGCGATTTTCTGCAAATACTCTCTGTCGCCGCTCCCCAGTGCCTTTGCTGTCATTGATAACACCGCCACGCCAAGTGCCGCCGGAATACTGTTCACAAGCCATGTCACCGTTGTCGTAACACTGACAGATGCTGTCGCTTTTTCTCCCAGATGTCCAACCATCGCCGTATCCACATACTGCAATAACGTCGATAGAATTTCCTCTAAGATGGTAGGAATTGACAACGTAACTAACATTTTTAAAATTTCACGGCGGTTAATTTTTTGTTCCTGCATTCCTTACACCTCATTTCCTGATTCCAGCATAAGCATGAGTTTATCATATTCTATTAACCGATTTGTTTTTCTTACCTTTTTCCATACTTTTTTCCCGTTTGGGTACCAGTTTACGAGATAAGACCAGATTTCTTTCATCTTAAATAACACCGGCTGATCCGGCATGCATGCCTGATAAGCCACTTTCAATTCTCGCAAAAATACGTGCAATTCTTCTTTCTGCATCTTCTCCCCGGTCTGAATTTCACGGACAAGCCCCGGATTTGCAATAAGCCCTCGTCCAATCATAATTGCCTCAATTGTCGGAAAACGCTCGCAAAAACGTTCATATTCTTCTACCGTTGTGATATCACCATTATAGCAGAGCGGATTCTTACTGTGTTCCACTGCATATTCAAACATATCAAGGTTCGGTGTATTTTTATAATAATCATCCCTAATTCTCGGATGAATGGTTAATTCCCGAATCGGATACCGGTTATAAATCTCTAGAAGTTCCGGAAAGTCATCCGGTGAATATCTGCCCAATCTCGTCTTAACAGAAATCGGCACCTCACACTGTGAAAAAATATCATCCAAAAAGCGGTCCAGTTCCTCCGGTTTCGCCAGGAATCCCGAACCTCTCCCCTTCGACACAACCGTCCCTGACGGACAGCCTAAATTCAGATTAATTTCATGATATCCATATTCAATCAGACGGCTGGCTGTAAAAACAAACTCATCACTGCGGTTACTGAGAATCTGAGGCACAACCGGTATTCCCTGATTATGCTCCGGTATCACATCCTTTTTTGCCCGGCTCTTAAAATCATGATTCGAAGTCGGTGACACAAAAGGTGTAAAATATTTATCCATACTGCCAAATTTCTGGTGATGCAAGTTTCGATAAATATACGTTGTAATGCCCTCTAAGGGAGCAAAATAAAACTGCTTCATTCTGATTCGCTAAACTCCTTCATATATTTACGAAAACGAAGCGGCAGCATCTGTCTCTGCAATTTGGGATTTACACGCTCTTTAATCGCAATTGTGTCAACAAACAATTTCCATAATTTCTGAAGCTGCTTTTCGTCCTCGGAATAAGTCAGAGTAAGTTCATCCATATCTACTTCATCCATGGATAAATACACCGTTTTATAATTTGCTTTATGAAGTAGCACCGTACGATGCACGGTATCTGCAATCACCCACTGCTCACCGGCAAATCGATCCGCAAAGTGGTCGGCTAAATATGGCAGAACTTCACTCTTAGGATTTATTCTACCAAATAATGTGCCATTTTCCAATTCCTCAAAACGAAGTATTTCAATAAAAAAATGTGATTCATTTGTAAAATTCCGCTCAATCGCAAATAAGGTCTGCATATAAGGGGCTGTGAGATGGCTCATAACCGCCCTTCCCATCCGAAGTCCTTCCTGCACAAACCGGTAAATAGCATCCGCCTTCTGCGCCTCATAAGAGCCGCAGCAGCGATGAATAAAATCATATGCCTCCTCTGAAATCTTGCGACGGATGGTGCGCGCTACTTTCACCGCATGCTCAAAATTTGTCACAACTGTGTGATATTCGCAAAAAAGCTCCATATTCCGCCCCTCTGTATCAATCACAACTTCATTATGCTCGTGGGGATAACCCTCCTCATAAGCACGGTATATCGCCGAGAAAATCCCTTCTGCACTGTTCTCACACAAATAAATATGTCTTACCATCCCTGCATCACATCCTCTAACATCATCTGTCTTCCGGTTCCCTGCGCCTCAATTTCCTTTGGAAGACGTTCCTTCAAGCCAAGCAGATTAGCAAGAATAAATGTGCGGTTTAAGCGGATTGGAATCATCATATGCCCGTGACAAGTGATAAAGTACATCGCCCGTTTTAATACAACACCAAATTTCTTTAACGCATTAAAATCGAGCGTTCCTCTTCTTCGTGCCATTATAATACGCCTTGCCGATTTCACGCCAATCCCCGGCACACGTAACAATGTATGATAGTCTGCCTTTTCCACCTCAACAGGAAATGAATCCAAATGATACAGCGCCCAGTTACATTTGGGATCTACGGAGACGTTTAAATTCGGGTTTTCTTTCGTAATAATCTCATCCGCTCGAAACTGATAAAACCGCATAAGAAAATCTGCCTGGTACAGCCGGTGTTCACGCAGAAGCTCCGGTCCCCTCTCTTTCGTATCGGGCAAATGAGAATCCCCCGTTGTATTCACAAATGCCGAATAGAATACACGCTTTAAATCAAACTGCTGGTATAACGCCTGTGCCATATGGACAATTTCATAATCCGTCTCCTTTGTAGCTCCAATAATCATCTGCGTACTCTGCCCCGCCGGCACAAACCTTCCATCCTGATGAAACTCCTGCAAAGGCCCACCGGAAACCGCCGGTAACACAGTCTGGCTTTCCGACTGATACATAGAAAGACGCCGTCTTTTTTCAATTCTCGCATCCTGCAGTAAAAGACTCTCACTTCTGCCAATCTGTATCTGGCGCATTGGTGTCAAAATTTTCTTCCGGCTCTTCTGCGGTGCCAGCAAATCAAGTCCCTTCGCCGTCGGCAGTTCCATATTTGCACTCATGCGGTCAGCAAGCCACCCGGTCTTCTCAATCAAAAGCGGATCCGCTCCCGGAATCGCTTTGACATGAATATATCCATTAAATTTATACTTCGTGCGGAGCAGATAAATCGTCTGGTACATCTGTTCCATCGTATAATCCGGATTCTTCTGAATGCCGGAACTTAAAAACAATCCCTCAATATAATTGCGGCGGTAAAAGGAAATCGTAAGTTCCGCAATTTCCTCCGGTGTAAAACCGGCGCGTTTCACATCATTGGACATGCGGTTCTGACAATATTTACAATCATACACACACTCATTGGTCTGCAAAATCTTCAAAAGAGAAATACACCTGCCATCTGCCGCAAAACAATGGCAGATTCCCCCGGCCACGGTATTTCCCATCATCCCCTGTCTCCCTTTCCGGCTGCTTCCGCTCGATGTGCAGGCAACATCGTACTTTGCCGCATCTGTCAAAATTTCTAACTTTTCAAATATCTCTTGTGTCACTGCCATACCTGCGCCTCCTTCTGTATCGAACATTTGTTCTATTATAGCGCAGCTTTTTACCTTTGTAAAGTAAATCTTTTAAATTTTCTTCTCATGTACGCAAAAAAGCCCCCTCGTCTCGTGAACATATCTCATCACAAAACGAGAGGGATTTCTTTTCTACATCATCAACAAATCGCCATATCGAATAAAAATGACAATCATTGAAATCAATACAACAATCAACGTCGCCGGTACTGCCGCTTTACAGTATTTTCCCCAGCCAATTCTATGACCTTCTTTTTCCGCCACGGAAATACCTACCACATTTGCCGAAGCGCCAATCGGTGTAGCACTACCGCCGATATCCGTTCCCATTGAGAGTCCCCAGGCAAGAACCGGCAAAAATCCAGCCAGGCCGCCGGCACCTAAACTCTTAATTACCGGAACCATCGTTGCTGCAAACGGAATATTATCCACAAGGGCACTTGCTACCGCTGACAGCCAGATAATAATTCCTATCATTAAGAAACTATTTCCACCGCTGATTGTTTTAATCGCATCGGCAATCAATTCCAAAACACCGGTTTCTTCCAGTCCACCAACGACAACAAACAAACCAATAAAGAATAAAATGGTCTCATAGTCCACTTTTTTCAAGATGGTAAGCGCATGTTTTCCCGCTGCCAAAAGCGTAAGAACCGCAATCAAAACACCAATAAACGCAACCGTAAGTTTTGTCTGTGCATGTGTCACTAAAAGAACAACTGCCAGCAAAAAAATAGCAGTGCTGATTACAAAACCCTTCTTATCATGAATGGCTTTTGAAGGGTCTAAATCCGCTTCCGTAACTTCAATTTTTCCTGTTTTCACTTTCAAATCCTTGCGGAAAACAAAGTAAAAATAAATCACAATTACAATCAGGGAAATACCGGCAATCACACCGGTATTCGACACAAAATCCGCAAAACTGTAATGAAGCGCTGTTCCAATAATAATATTCGGAGGGTCTCCACACATAGTCGCCGAACCGCCCAGATTTGCGCAGAAAATTTCTGCCATAATCATCGGCACCGGATTGAATTTCAAAAGCGATGACAATTCAATTGTCACAGCCGCCAAAAACAAAATTACCGTAATACTGTCGATAAACATAGCAAGAACTGCGGACATAATCATGAATGTAATGAAAATCGGAATGGTGTTAAAATGAACCATTTTTGCGATTCTCATACAGAGCCAGTCAAAGAAACCAACTCTCGCCATGCCTTCCACCATAATCATCATACAGGCAATGAAAATAACGGTTTCCCAGTTAATTCCAATCCCGGATTCCGCAGCCCCTGAACCCTGATACCAAAAGTCCGGTGTAAAAATGCTTCGCAGATTAATAATTTCCCATATTGCATTTACACTTCTCATGCAAATGCCAAACACCCCAATCAGGGTAAGTGCACCGCAGCCAAGCGTAATATACTGTCTGCCGAATTTGTCCATCACAATCAGAACAAACATAGCGACAAAAATGGCTACAGCCAAGCCCTGTGCTACCATCTTCTTTCCTCCTAGTTTTTGCTTCCCCCAAAGTAAAAATTAAGCCTTCTCTTTTATCTCTTTTTTATCGTGGAACACCGGTTTCAAAAGAATCGGTGCAACAATTGTCGTAATAATAACAACGATAACGACCGGTCCCATCAGCTGCTCGCTCATAAGACCAAGTGCTTCACCTTTGCTGGCAACAATCAACGCAACCTCACCACGCGAAATCATACCAACACCAATCTGTAACGATTCCCTTCCGGAATATTTACACAGCCTTGCACCTAAGCCACATCCAACAACTTTTGTCAAAATAGCTACAACTGTAAGTATAACCGCGAACCAGACAATTGTTGCTGACATCTGTGGAATTACCACTTTCAAACCAATGCTGGCAAAGAAAATCGGTGATAAGTACAAATACGACAAAGTTGAAAAACGCGATGCCAGATAATCTTCTTTCTGAATCATCGAAACAACCAGTCCGGCTACATACGCACCGGTAATATCAGCTACGCCGAAGAACTCTTCTGCCACATATGACATCAGCAGACAGAAAACAAAACTGATAATTACATATCGCTGCAAGCCGTTTTTTGTACGGTTGCTGTAGTAATTGAAAAACTTGTAAAACAGAAAACCTGCCACAGCAGCAAATACAAAAAATCCAACAATTTTTACAAGTACAACCCAAAGTTTAACAGTCGGATCTGCCATACTGGTAATAACTGTCAAGGCGATAATACCAAGAATATCATCAATGACCGCTGCACCAAGAATCGCATTTCCTGCTGCCGAATTTAATTTACCAAGTTCTTTTAATGTCTCAACGGTAATACTAACCGATGTTGCGGTAAGAATAACACCGATGAATACGTTCTGCAATACTATACTGGTACTTACATTCGACTCAATCATACCCGGACGGTTAAAGAACCATGCAGTAGCAAAGCCTCCTGCCAATGGAACCAACACACCAATCACGGCGATAATCGTCGCAGCTTTTCCACATTTTTTTAATTCCTTTACATCTGTTTCCATGCCGGCACAGAACATCAGGATTACTACACCAACTTCTGCTGTCTGCGTCAAAAACTCTGTCTGTGGAATAATCTTAAACACAGCAGGTCCAAGCAGCAAACCGGCTAACAATGCACCAACAACCTGTGGCATACGTGCACGTCTTGTCAAAAGTCCTAAAAACTTCGTACACATCAAAATCAATGCCAGATAGAGTAAGTAGTTACATGTTTCCATGATAAAACCTCCTTTGACCATAAAAAAGGGGACAAATGTGACCGCTCACCGCTGACCACATTGCCGCCTCATTCTGACCATAAAATTTTTATTGCTATTTTCTCATGTCAACATTATTATACTCTCAATTTTCGAAAAAGCAAGCACTTTATTTTTTTGTTTTTTGGGGTCAAAAATGTCCTCTTTTATTTAGTTTAATCCCGGTACTTTTGGAAGTTTTGCAATACTTGCCGCAATTTCCTCATCCGTCAATGTATAGTTTTCCATTTTACCATCATTGAATTTCTCATAAGCATACATATCAAAATATCCGGTTCCGGTAAGTCCAAACAGAATCGTTTTTTCTTCTCCGGTTTCACGACATTTAATTGCCTCGTCCATTGCCACACGAATTGCATGAGAACTTTCCGGTGCCGGAAGGATTCCTTCTACTTTGGCAAACTCTTCTGCTGCCGCAAATACATCGGTCTGTGACACGCTGACAGCGTCCATCAATTTATCATCATAAAGCTGGGACAATACCGAACTCATACCATGATAGCGAAGTCCTCCGGCATGATTTGGTGCCGGCATAAAACTGCTGCCAAGTGTATACATTTTTGCAAGCGGACAAATTGCTCCGGTATCACAGAAGTCATACGCATAAGTTCCTCTTGTGAAACTTGGGCAGGATTTTGGCTCTACTGCAATGAAACGGTAATCTGCCTCTCCGCGAAGTTTTTCACCCATAAATGGTGCAATCAAACCTCCTAAATTTGAACCGCCGCCTGCACAGCCAATAATGATATCCGGCTTTTCACCATATTTATCCAGTGCAATTTTACTCTCTAAACCGATTACCGACTGATGAATCATAACCTGGGCAAGTACCGAACCAAGCACATAACGGTAACCTTCCTGTGTCGTTGCCGCCTCAACCGCCTCTGAAATAGCACAGCCTAAGCTTCCGTTTGTATCCGGGAACTCTGCACGGATTTTTCTTCCGACCGCTGTTTTTTCGGATGGTGACGGAGTCACATTTGCACCATAGGTGCGCATAACTTCGCGTCGGAACGGTTTCTGCTCATAAGAAACTTTTACCATAAATACCTGACAGTCAAGTCCAAGGAATGCACACGCCATGGAGAGTGCTGTTCCCCACTGACCTGCACCGGTCTCTGTCGTAACACCTTTCAAGCCCTGATTCTTTGCATAATAAGCCTGCGCAATTGCAGAGTTGAGCTTGTGGCTTCCGGATGTATTATTTCCTTCAAATTTATAATAAATCTTTGCCGGTGTTTTCAAATATCTTTCCAAATGATAAGCACGTACAAGCGGTGCCGGACGATACATTTTGTAGAACTGCAAAATTTCATCCGGAATGTCGATGTACGGTGTTTTGTCATCCAATTCCTGCTTTGCTAATTCTTCACAAAAAATACCGCTTAATTCTTCTAATGTAACCGGTTTGCCGGTTGCCGGATTCAAAAGCGGTGCCGGTTTGTTAATCATATCGGCGCGAAGATTGTACCACTGCTTTGGCATCTCGCTTTCATCCAAATAAATTTTGTAAGGGATTTCCTTTTTACTCATTTTGTTTCTCCTTCTGATTATCATTTATTTACAGGTTGTCTAAGCAAGTTACGCAAGCTGATAGGCAGCCCTGTTTTCTTCTTAAATTATTTTACATATTCCTCCTGCTGGTACATCGCAAGCACCCGATTATAAAATGTTCGCACTGCCGGTGCCATGTTATCCGGATTCAGTGCAGCAATTCCAATAATGCGGCAGGCATCCGGTTTTACCGGAAAACAATCCACTTCATACGGAATATCTTTCATAACCATTTCCGGCATCAAGCAAATCCCGAATCCATTTGCCACCATTACAACCGTAGACAAATCGTCAACCACATGGTAACTTGACCGGACATCCAAATGATTTTCCTTCATAAAATTCTGAATGTCGGCATCTGTACTTTCACGCTGTGTAACAAACTGGCAGTTTTTCATTTCCTCAATGCTCATCGGTTCTTTCGATGTTCTGTGCCCCTTTTGCACGACACATAACAGAGGGTCTTTGTACAGCGGCTCGATTGGAATATCCGCGGCACTGGATACCGACAAAAAGCCTACATCCACTACGCCGTTTTTTATCCAGTAAACAACATCATCATACGTTCCCTGAAAAATTTCCATACTGATGTCCGGATATTCTTCATGGAAAGAATGAATCAGCTCCGGAATCCAGTTCGTACAGACGCTGGAAAAGCATCCAACTTTCACTTTTCCCTGTTTTAATCCGTTAAATTCCGATATCGCCTGCTGTAAACTTTCATCGCTGTTCAAAACTGCATTTACATAAGGAAGAAGCCGCTCTCCATAATTGGTAAGCGTCACACCGCTTTTCGCGCGGTTTAATACGCAAAAACCAAGTTCTGCCTCCAGTGAAGATACCGCATGGCTGACTGCCGATGGCGTAAGCCCAAGCAAATCCGCCGCTTTTCGAAAACTTCCCTGCTCCGTAACGGTTTTGAACACTTGGTAGGTAAGTAACGTCATTTACCTGCCTCCTCTCTTATCCTATCATACCAAAAGGCAGGGCAGGATGCAACTATGCAATAACGGCATTGTCCTTGATTTGGTTAATAATTTTCACGAATTCTAACTGCTCCTCACGTGTAAATATCACGCTGAATTTATAAGGACGATCAAATGGTGCTTTCATCAAATCCAGTACATTATTCACATATCCATTCTCAACCACATAATCCACAACCTGTTCAATAAAATGAATCTGTTCCGCATTTGGACGCTCTTTTGCAATAAAAGCTGCAAATGCTGCATATGCTGCATCTCGGTCCATTTTTGCAATTTTACGAATCAGCAAGCCAAACGGCGTATCCTGATAATTCATTTCGTAATCCTCTACCGTTCCCAGTTCCTCTGTGAAAATTCTTTCCAATTCCTTATAATCATCCGCTGAAATTGGCTCATTATAAAGAAGTTTATTAATGGCCGGTTCATTTCTATGCGCTGCTATGTACTCGTTTACTTTTTCTCTATAATCTTCAAAATCAGAGGTCCCGATATCCACCTTGCCACCTTCACTCCAAAGCGTTTTTTCATCCACAAAATTGGTATAGTGAGTATCCACTTTCGCAGGTGGAATAAATTTCATAATATCACGCAGCGATTCCCTTGTTTTTTCAAACTTAAGAATATCCTTCTGATTCCAATAAGTTTCCTGCGTAAGTTCTGTCAGTTCCGGTATTTTCGCTTTTACATCCGGAATAGTCGCACTATCCTTTAACAGTATATTAGCATTTTTCACAACATAACGTTTTAATCTACCAAGCGACTTTGCTCCCGTCATTGTCTCTAACATGATACCATACATACTCACGTCAAACTGAATGGCGGCCTCGTCTTTTTCTCCTGACACAACAAGTTTTGCAAGGTGATTGATAATCTCTTCTTTATTCATATCATCCAAACACTCATATTGCTGTCTGGCTTTATACTGCTCCACATAACGAGCTTCTAAACGCACTTCCACACGCTCTGTGCTCATTGCCTGAATGTCGCCCACCACATGGTCAACCAAATTCTCACGGATAATCTGATATTCTTCCTGTGCATAATTTGCATTCTGAAGCTGTCTAATAATCTGTACCATGCGTATAAACCTTGCCGACACAGGAGCAATACTTACTCCCGGCTCTTTTCCCTTTGGATTTTCGCCAAAAAATTGAAAATTACGCATATAATCAAAGATGTAAAACTCCTTCTTGTCTCTACCCTCTCCAAAAAGATTCTCGCAAAGTCTGGTACCTCGCCCAATCATCTGTTCAAACTTAATTCTGCTATATACCTTTTTTGCAAATACAAGATTCGTAATCTCCGGGACATCCACACCGGTCTCCAGCATATCCACCGTCACCGTAATAAAAGGATATTCATCCGGCTTTTTGAAATCCTCCAAATTTTTCTCTGCATATGGCTCATCACAAACAACTAATTTACAAAAAGCTCCTTTGTACTGCGGATATAGTACATCGAACCGTTCAATAATATATTTTGCATGTCTTTTATTCTGTGCAAAAATAATCGTCTTGCCAACATGATTTCCATTTTTATGTTTGATTCCATGATTCATCAAATCCGAAATCATGATATCAACCGTATCCCGATTAAATATATAGGTATTAATTTTCTCTGGTGGAATATGGTCAACCAAGCCGTCATCTTCGCAGAACTCATCTTCATACTGCTCCCGCTCTTCTTCGTCGAGTTTCTCATAGGTCAGACCATCATCTGTAATCTTAGTTGAGGTTTCAATCAAATGATATGGCACCAATACATGGTCCTGATAAACTGCCTCATTATATTCATAAACATCCGTTGGCATATTATTTTTCATATCAAAAAACTCATACGTCGACTGATGAATGGTATTTTTCGGAGTTGCCGTCAAGCCCAAAAGGCACGCATCAAAATACTCAAATATCGCCTTATATTTATTAAAAATACTTCTATGTGCCTCATCAATCACAATTAATGAAAAATGCCCCGGTGAAAAAAATCGCGAACCATCCGAATTTTTCATGTTATCAATCGCATTCAACATCGTCGGGTATGTAGAGAACACCATATTTGCATTTTTCTCTTCTTTATTTACAAGCAAATTACACATCGTCGTATCCGGCAGGCACGATGAAAATGAATTTTTCGCCTGCTTAACCAATTCTTTCCGGTCTGCCAAAAACAAAACCCGCCCCATAATCTGGCTTCTTGTCATAACATCCACAACAGAAGCCGCTGTTCTTGTTTTACCGGTTCCGGTTGCCATAACAAGCAGACATTTGCGAATTCCTTTTTCGTAGTTTTCACAGCATTTGGTAACTGCCCGCAACTGATACAAACGATTCGTAATGTCCTCATTAATTGGAATTGTACTAACCGGCTTAACAATTGTTCTCCGTGAAATCATGGCATCAATATCTTTTTGCGGGAAAATACCACTGACCACTCTTGGCGCACTTGTTACATCATCCCAAAGATATGTTTCAAATCCATTTGTATAAAAAATAACCGGACGACTCCCCTGCATATTCTGGATGCAGTCTGCATAAAGTTTCCCCTGATTGCGCCCCTTATCTGCACTTTCACTTGCTCTTTTTGCCTCTATTACAGCAATAATTTTGCCTGTATCGCCCCAGATTACATAATCAGCATATCCCGTTCCTGTTGCATTCGGCATTCCGGTAACCGGGTACTCTTCTTCGACACAGTTACGTTTAGCAGCTTGGTCAAACACATAACCATTTGCTTTCAAATCCGCATCAATATATCTTTTTCTGGTCGTCCATTCTGACATATCCGGATTATAACTATATTCGCGTGTTTTCAAGTTCTGGGATTTCTTTTTCTGCATCTCCTGCTGAAGTTCCTCATTTGCCTTTAGGAGACGAGCAATTTCTTTGTCCTTTTCATCTACAATTTTATCTGTATTTTTCTGAACATCTTTTAAAACCTGTTTGTAACGCTCCTCAATATTTTCTGCTACTTTTGTCTTGTTTGGAATTTTATTCTCTGCAAATTCGCGCTCTTCATAATCACGTCCATAACAATAATCAATCCACTCTACAAAATCAAACAAAATATTTAAAGAAAGAATGGCATCATCTTTGGAAAGACCTTTGGATGTATGCACGGATTGATTTCCATTACGGACAATGTACTGCAATCGTTTCCACAAAGTATAATCCATCAACGATGGAAACCCATTATTGTGCAACAAAGACTGTAAACCTTCTCGATACCCAATTGGTTTTAATGCAGAATCAATCGAATAAACCCACTTCACCCCAAGTTCCAATGCTTTTCTCGATGCCACGGCACTCATAACCGGCGAAGATTCTAAAATACACTCTGCATCAATACACGCCCCTGCAAATAATTCATATTCTTTTTTTGATTCAAGAAAAGAAAAATTTGTCTCCATTTGTAAACTCCTCCTCTCGGAATTTTATCCATTCCGTACTCTGCTTTTGACTACCTCATTCGGATATCATAACTTGTTTCCCTTTGTGTCATTACTATCTCTTAAATTTTACCATTTTTTAGGGTATTGTCAATTATTTGGGTAGATTTTATGAGTATTTTGTGAGCTTAGTTTATTATAAATTTTGAATAGAACTATATATGTTGTTGATTTTTATTCACGTGTTTGGTAAAATATTGTCAGTGCTACCCTATTCGGTAGGCGGTTCGCCTTCGTCGCAAGAGTATTAGCTTGCGTTTACATAGAAATCCTTTGCGGAAATCTCATGAGGAGGATTGTGCTTATGCTTACAACGGAACTCTTTATAGCCATAATCAGCTTATTTATTACTTGCTTTGCTCTTGGTTATACCGTTGGTTCTAAGAGCAATGATAAAACACAAAAATAACCGCCCAGTCTGACGAACTTGCAGTTATTTTTGACGAAATAATATCAGGCTAACCGTCTATCGGTAGCACTTTTTCTATCACTATATTAACATCAAACTATGTTTATGTCAAACATCTGTATTCATTTGTCACAACCCAATCCTTCCAAACTCAGTTTTTCATTGTATTTGAGAATATAGAACCGCTTACTTTCGCACAAAAAAACAATTTGTATTGCATCTATCAAATTATATGACTACAAATTTTGATTTGTACTTAAATATCTCCTGCTTTTTGCTGTAAAATGTTTAATTTTTGATGTAACTTTTGAAACATCAATTTTGATTTGTGGACTTCTACGACGAAGGCTGCAAACTGGTTTTGCTCAGTTATAGGTACCATAATTATTGATATTTCTTGCAAATTTTTTACCGACAATCCCGGTTGTGCAGCCCCTGTCTGATATCTTTTCAAATCCAAATTAATCAAAAGTTGATTTAACCAAATATCATTCATCTCCACCATAGGAACAACCAATAATGCATGCTCTGTATTTCTGAATTTTCCTTTAGCAAACTGCACATTTCCACTTAATGCCCCCTGCCTACCAATAAGTGAATATTCTCCCTCTTGATTATACTCCGTTACATATCCTCGTATTCCATTCCCTCCAAAACATGGATATTTATTCGTTTCAGTAAGTTTGTCCGAAATATCTGACGCAGCAGTAAAATCTCCAGCCTTTAATCTCAATACATCTTTTAAAGCCATTGTTCGAAGATTTTTAGAATTAATTACTGGATTCCCAAACAATTCGACAAATCGGGCTTTGATAAGGTCTTCTAACCTCTTTATTTCGTGTTGACGAGTTTCTATCAAATCGGATACTTTATCCAATATTTTGACAACATTCTCTTGTCTCCTATAATCTGGATACTCAATTTGTACTTCCTTTAACCACTTAAAATGACGATTATAACCAGTATTTGGAATCCTTGCATTTTTTAAAGCATAATATAAATATTTATAATTTGCGTTCTTAAATTTGCTACGCAATACCTTTACTCCATCTGCTCCCAAGAAAAAAGGCTTATCAACATATTTAATCACTCGTGTGTGATCTCCAAATATAATGACGGGAACTTCTTCAAATACCCCCTCCTCTATATCTGTATATCCAGCTACTTGTTCTTGACCTTGATCAATAATCAAATGCGCACCCATTTCACAATACTCACTCGTCTTGATTTTTGTACCATATTTAGTTTTATCTTCAAATACCTCATTAAAAGACTTCATCTTCCTCATGCCTCTACAGGCTACGAACAATATTCTTTACCGTTTTATCAAATTGTATTGCAAATAGAACATATGTTTGCTATAATGTAATTGGTGCTACCTTTACGGTAGGCGGTTAGTCCTTTTGCAGAGGACTGTGACCTCTGATTACATAGAAATCTTTTTACAGAAATCTACCAAAGGAGGATTTTATTATGCTTACAACGGAACTTTTTATAGCCATCATCAGCTTATGTATCACTTGCTTTGCCCTTGGTTATGCCGTTGGTTGTAAAAGCAATGATAAAACACAAAAATAACCGCCCAGTCCAGTAAACTTTGGCGGTTATTTTTATAAAACCAAATTGATATTGGGCTAACCATCTATCGGTAGCACCTCTATGATTATATTAGCATCTAACCGCTTTTATGTCAAACATGTATTCTGTTTTTTAACTTTTTTTATAACTACTCGTAGCACTGCAAACCTCAATTTGTGAGGTCCTTTCTTTCTTATTTTGCGAGCATTTCACGCAATTCTTTCGTTTCCTTTGCAATCTGCTCATTCAACTGTTCAATCTCAGCAAGAATCTCCTCTGTAGGCGGATATTCCACTGGGATATACTCAATTTTCTTATATTTATTAATCGATAAATCATAATCATTGTCGGCAATTTCCTGCTTGTCCACCAAGAAACTCTGCTCCGTTCTTTCGCGAGCTTCCTCATTTTCTTTATGATGGAACCGCTCAATAATATCCGGAATATCATTTTCCTCAATTGGCTGACGCTTATCATCCAGTGAATGACCATCTGCTTTCATATCGTAAAACCAAACTTTTTCGGTACCCCCGGCATTTGTTTTCGTAAAAATCAAAATAGCGGTAGACACACCTGCATATGGCTTAAATACACCGGATGGCATAGAAATAACGCCTTCCAAGTATTGATTTTCCACCAATTCTTTACGCAGATTTTTATGAGCCTTTGAGGAACCAAACAAAACACCATCTGGCACAATGCAGGCACATCTGCCACCTACCCGAAGCAGACGAATAAACAGTGCAACAAACAACAATTCGGTCTTCGTTGTACTGGTAATTGCAGACAGTGATTCACTAATATTTTCCTTGTTTAACGTTCCCTTAAAAGGTGGGTTTGCAAGGATTAAATCGTAGGTATCTTTCACCATGTAATCTTTTGACACGCTATCCTGCTTATTCAACTGTGGATTCGTAACCGAATGGAGCATCAGATTCATGCAGGACAAACGGCACATAGTCTCATCCGTATCAAATCCCGTAAATGTTTCCGTTGCGTATTTTTTCCATTGCTCCTCGGTCATTTTATTTCCATAGTGAGTTCGTATGTATTCTGCCGAAGAAATCAAAAAACCTGCCGTACCACACGCCGGATCACAAATTTTCATATCCGGTGTTGGCTGCATAAGATTTACCATCATGTCACGAATATGTTTTGGTGTTCGAAATGCACCAAGCCGCCCAGCAGAATTTAATTTACCAAGCATATGCTCGTATAAATCTCCCTGCATATCTAAACCTTTAATGTCATTTTCAAAAAGGTCGTCCAGTCCAATAATAACTTTTTGTAATGCCAGTGGTTCATTGATTTTAAATGTTGCATGTTTCAAATATCTTGAAAATGCAGAATTTTCATCCTGATTCAAATTGATTAAAAAAATAAAGACATGTTCAACAAAATGCTTGTGGAGTTCTCTGGCTTCCATTCCTTTAAAATTTCTCCATCGCAAAGCCTGTTCTTCTTTAGAATCTCCAAAAATATGTTTCTGTGGTTCTCCTGAAAGCAGTTCAGCAGTTTCAATATCTGCCTCGCGCTCATCAAGTTGTTTTGCAAACATAAGATATGTTAGCTGCTCAATGACTTCGGTCGGCTGTGATACTCCTCCGCAATGACATCAAGCCATATTTGCTCAATTTTATTTTTTACTACTGCTGGTAACATATTTTCCTCCTCACGTGTTCTTTCGCTTTACTCGATTTTTATACTACCATATTAACGATTTTTAACAGTAACGTCAATTATTACTTCATTTTCGTCGCAAGCTACAGTTATCTCATATTATAAATAGAATCACAAAAAGGATTGATTTTTATTCACATGTTTGGTAAGATATTGTCAGTGCTACCCTATTCGGTAGGCGGTTCGCCTTCGTCGCAAGAGTATTAGCTTGCGTTTACATAGAAATCCTTTGCGGAAATCTCATGAGGAGGATTGTGCTTATGCTTACAACGGAACTCTTTATAGCCATAATCAGCTTATTTATTACTTGCTTTGCTCTTGGTTATACCGTTGGTTCCAAGAGCAATAATAAAACACAAGAGTAACCGCCTGGTCTGCAAACTTTGGCAGTTACTCTTGTAACCAAAAAATCAGGCTAACCGTCTATATGCGGTAGCACATTTTCTATCACTATATTAGCATCAAATTATATTTATGTCAAACATTCCTGCAAGACAATTCTCCCCCCAAAGCAACGCTTTTCCCAAACTTTCTGCCTTATGGTTGCTTTGCTTACAACTATTTTTCTATTTCATGCAACTCTTTCTTAAAAATCTAGAAAAAAGCGTTGTTTTTCTCGGAAAAATTGAGATAAATCCGACAAAATGGGGCTGAATATGCAACGTTTTTGGGCTTTGGAGCAAGTTAGCGTTGTTTTAAGCAAGTTGCCAGCACTTCTTCCGGCGAGCATGCCTTGTAATGACCACCGGAAACCTTCCTAAGCCGTGCAGCGCCTATCTCTTCGCGCGATAGGCGCTCACGGGCTACGCCACCTGTTGGTGACTTAAGCCTAACGTGCACATTTATACTGTAGGTCTTCCCAGCGGCGGTCTACTTCTGCCTGGAATTGTTCGATTAGGTGTTCGTTGCCTTTTTTGAAGAGGTGTTTGAAACGTCCCTGAACACGAAGGAAGTCTTCGATTGGAAGTTTCTTCTTTGGCTCATAGGAAAGAATCCATTTTCCATGGTCTACCTCAAAGAGTGGCCAGTAGCAGGTTTCTACGGCAAGTTTACAGATGTTCATGATATCTGCTGTGTCGTAACGCCAGCCACGTGGGCATGGTGTCATTACATTCAGAAAACTTGCGCCTTCTGTGTAGATGGCTTTTTCGGATTTACGATGCAAATCTTTAAAATCCGTTGTCATTGTTGTCTGTGCAACATAAGCAACGTCATGGTCTGCAATGATGCTTGCCAAGTCTTTGCGGTTCTGCATTTTACCTACGGACTGCTTGCCAACCGGCGTTGTCGTTGTATCTGCATACATAGGTGTTGCCGAAGAACGCTGGATACCGGTGTTCATATAGGCACCATTGTCATAGCAGACATAAACCATGTCATGTCCACGCTCCATGGCACCGGACAATGACTGGAAACCGATGTCGTAAGTTCCGCCGTCTCCACCAAATGTAATAAATTTAAATGTTTCGTCTTCCGGCAGTCTGCCGCGTTTTTTCAAGGCACGGTAAGCAGTCTCAACACCACTCAATGTGGCACCTGCATTTTCAAATGCATTATGTATGTAACTGTCCTCCCATGCGGTGTATGGATACATAAAAGAAGAAACTTCCAGACATCCGGTCGCATTACCAATGACTGCGTGGTCTCCCTCATGCAGAGCACGAAGTACGGCACGTACAGCGATTGTTGCACCACAGCCGGCACACATACGATGTCCCGGAGCCAATCTCTCTGGTTTTTCCATCATAGTTTTTAAACGATAATCACTCATACTATCCTCCGTTTATCCTCTCAGTCTGATATACTGGTACTGTTCTACTGTCTTGCCATTTTCAATCATATCCTCTAATTCCGCGAATACATCTTTTACATCTTTGATGGTAAAATCACGTCCGGCCAGACCGTATATGTAATTTACTGCTTCAATCATAACTTTATTTTTGAACAAGGCTGCCGGCACCTCACTGCCAAGCGGTCCGCCATTGCCATTGTAGCTCTCACAACGGTCCATAACGGCAACTGCTTTGCAATTTGCTAAAGCTTTTGCAATTTCCTCTGAAGGGAATGGACGGAATACACGAAGTTTGAGTACACCGACTTTTTTGCCTTCTGCCCGAAGTTCATCCACAGCCTCTTTCGCAGTTCCTGCTGCCGAACCCATAATCAACATAATGTAATCGGCATCTTCCGTTTTATATTCCTCGAAAAGCTCAAAACCACGTCCGGTCAGCTCTTTGTATTTTTTTGCAACTTCCTTAATAACTTCTTTTGAATTTTCAAGAGCCACTTCCTGATTTTTCTTTGCCTCCATTGCATAATTGGAAACAGAATACGGTCCTACCGCAATTGGTTTGCCGGGATTTAACAAAAATTCTTCCGGATGATACTCACCAACAAAATCTTTGACCGCTTCATCTTCCAAAAGCGTAATATTTTCCACAGCGTGGCTTGTAATAAATCCATCCTGGCAAATCATAACCGGAAGATGCACTCTCGTGTCTTCCGCAATCGGATATGCCTGAATAAAGTTGTCATACGCTTCCTGATTATTTTCTGCGTAAATCTGAATCCAGCCGGTATCTCTTGCGCCCATACCATCGGAGTGGTCGCAGTTAATGTTAATCGGACCGGATAATGTACGGTTTACCAACGCCATAACAAGTGGCAGACGATTCGATGCGGCAAGAAGAAGTTCTTCCCACATAAGTGCGAGTCCTGCAGAAGAAGTAGCCGTCAAACTTCTCGCACCTGCTGCCTCGGCACCAATCGTTGCACTCATGGAAGAATGTTCACTCTCCACCGGGATAAACTCGGTATCCATCTCACCATTTGCAATATAGGTAGAAACCATCTGTGGAATCTCCGTCGAAGGAGTAATTGGAAATGCCGGCATGACATCCGGATTAATCTGGCGGATTGCATACGATACCGCTTCATTTCCTGACATACGTTCTTTAATTGCCATTAGATATTTCCCTCCTTCATCTCAATTGCGCCAAATGGGCATACTTTAGCACAAATACCGCAGCCCTTACAATGGTCATAGTCAAATTCGCCACGCTTTCCATCTTTAACCGGAATACTGCAGTCCGGGCAAACCGGGGTGCAGAGCAGGCATTGTTTACATTTATCTGCAACATAAATCGGGGTATTCGTGCGCCACTCACCGGTATTAAAAAGTTTTGAAGTGCCACCCGCAAAAACCATCAAGCCTTCTGTCAAATCCTGATGTGGTGTTTTTTCGTTGATTTTTGTAACATCTGTTCTCACGCCATTGCCTCCTTATCTTTCTGAATATCGATGGAAACAACGTCAAAGGCACGCTCCAACGCTTCCATATTACCGTCAATTACTTCCGGTTTCTTTGCAAATTTATGCTCATAAGAAGCTCTCATTTCATGAATAAAAGTCTCTTTTTCCATTACTTCACTGACCGCTACCGTAGCTGCTAACATCGGTGAATTCGGAAAATTCTTTCCTAATGTCTCCACGGAAATATGTCTGGCATCAATCGCATAAACACGACCTTTGTAGCCATTGAGTTTCGGAATCATGTCCTCTCTCTTTTTCGGTGTATTAATAATAATTGCACCGGTTTCCTTCAAACCGGCTGTCACATCAACCGAATCCAAAAGCGTCTCATCTACAACTACCACATAATCCGGGTGGTAAATGTTTGAATGTACGCGAATCACATCGGAACTGATGCGGTTGTACGCCGTA
>OBAM01000991.1_pt1 | contig 20619 bp, 17 predicted proteins | sample 1517751 | NCBI WGS metagenome assembly OBAM01 (sample SAMN04571703, study PRJEB22368) | human gut metagenome | biome: human gut; material: stool | host: Homo sapiens | place: Luxembourg | collected 2012-10-18
TACTGGGATACAGAACAGACAGTGCATATAAGACCGGCGAAAACCTTCAGGATGACCAGAAGAAATTCCTGGAAGATCATCCTGATTTCGATTATGACCAGGATGTAAAAGATGCGACCAAAGTGGCAGATGCCATGAAGGCAGAGGGATGGGAATTCGCGAGCCATACCTGGGGACATATGAATGCAACAGAGCGTTCTGCTGAGGATCTTAAGACAGACGATGAGAAATGGAAAGCAAATGTAGCCCCGATCCTTGGAGATACAGATATGATCATTTTTGCGTTTGGTGCAGATATTGGTGACTGGGAAGGTTACTCTTCTGATAATCCGAAATTTCAGTATTATAAGAGTGCGGGTTATGACTACTTCTGTAATGTAGATTCCAGTCAGTACTTTGTACAGATCACAGATCAGTATTTCCGACAGGGAAGAAGAAATCTGGATGGTTACAGAATGTATTATAACCCGGATATGCTGAGCGATCTTTTTGATGTATCTGAGGTATGGGATTCTTCCAGACCGACACCAGTACCAGAAATGTGATATGCAGATTTGAAAGGAGTTTTATTATGAAGAAAAAAACAGTTGCAGCGATGTTGGTAATGTGCATGGCTTTATCTGCCACAGCATGTGGCGGATCTGATACAAAAGAAACCAAAACCGAGACAACACAGGATACAGGGGATAAAAAAGATTCTGCATCCTCAGATAAAAAAACATCTGCTTCGGCAGTCAGACTGGTGTCTGTTTCTGATGTTTCAAAATATGTTACGATTGGAGAATATAAGGGACTGACACTGGACAGAGCATCGGTTACTGTAACGGATGATGATGTACAGGCAGAGATCGATCATAATCTTGAAGAAAACGGAACAGAGGTAAATGACGGAACAGTAGAAGAGGGCGATTCGGTAACGATTAATTTTACCGGAACGATAGACGGAAAAGAATTTGATGGGGGTTCTGCAGAAGATTATGATCTTGTGATTGGCGAGGGCGGAATGATCGATGGATTCGAGGATGGAATCATTGGCATGAAAAAGGGAGAGACAAAAGAACTGGACCTGACTTTCCCGGATGATTACTATGAAGAATCTGTTGCCGGTAAACCGGTTGTGTTTAAAGTTACGCTGCAGAAGTTCACGCGGCCTTCCGAACTGAATGATGAGTGGGTAGCTGCCAATACAGAATACAAGACAGTTGACGAGTATCGTGCAGCCGTCAAAAAAGAACTCGAAGAAAATGAGACAAAATCGGCAGATTATGATCTTTACAGTAATGCCTGGAGCGAAGTACTCGCAAATTCTGAAGTAAAAGAATATCCGGAAGAAGATGTGGATAAGGCGGTTGAAGCATACAAAAAACTCAATGAAAATTATGTCAAAGAAGCAGGTATGGAAATGTCTGATTTCCTTAAGGCTCAGGGAATGTCTGAAGAAGATTATGAGGAAGACTGCCAGCAGTATGCAGAATCCAAAGTGGAACAGAACCTTATTGTTCAGGGAATCATGGATGCAGAAGGACTCAGTCTTGACGATGACGATATACAGACATTAAAAGACGAGCTGTTATCAGAATATGGCTATGAGAGTTTTGATCAGCTGGTTGCATATTATGGTGAACAGGAAGTAAATGAATCACTGGCACTGATGCGTGTGGAACGTTTTATAGTGGATAATGCGACAGTAAATGAAACTTCTGCAACAGAAGCTGATGTGGCAAATGAAGATGCAGATCCGGAAAGTGAAGACACTGGAGTTGATGCTGCAGAAGACACTACAGAAGATAATGCGTCAGAGGAAGATAGCAGTGGTACTGCAGAAGAAAGTGAGGAAACTGCATCGGAAGATGATGTGGCAAATGAAGGATGATCATAAAAAATGGAAATGTTTTTCAGGAAGATGGAAGTTTTTGCAGGGGAACACTTTATATCAGAAATCACAGACTGACAGAGGCGTTTGAAGCAACATCTGAAGAGGAAGTTATAGATGCCGAGGGTCTTATGGTCATTCCAGGTCTTGTGGATATTCACAGCCATGGAGCATATGGGGAAGATTTTTCTGACGGTGTTCCGGAAGGCCTGAAAAAAATCTTAAGATATGAGAGACAAAGTGGAATAACATCATATTGTCCGACTTCCATGACACTTCCGAAGGAACAGCTTAAGAAGATTTTCAAAGGGATCAGGGAAGCAGAAAAGTCCGGCGATGGAGCAACGGTTGCAGGTATCAATATGGAAGGACCGTTTCTGGATCCTGTTAAGAAGGGCGCACATGTGGAAGAATGGATCACAGAACCGGATGCAGATTTTGTAAAGGAATTGAATGAAGTATCAGGTGGAAGAATCCGACTTGTAACACTGGCACCTAATGTAAAAGGAGCTATGGACTTCATACGGGAAATGAAGGAAGAAGTACAGATATCTCTGGGACATACAGCGGCAGATTATGAATGTGCGGCAGAAGCAATGGCACTGGGAGCACATCACGTAACGCATCTTTATAATGCGATGCAGCCGTTGGCTCACAGAGAACCGGGACTGATCGGAGCGGCTTCGGATGATCCGGAATGTATGGTTGAACTGATCTGTGATGGCTATCATATTCATCCGGCTGTAATCAGAGCGACATTCAGAATGTTCGGACCGGAAAGAGTCATTTTGATCAGTGATTCCATGCGTGCAACAGGGATGAAAAACGGTACATATGAGCTTGGCGGACAGGAAGTAACTGTGAAGGACCGCAAGGCAGTGCTGAAAGACGGAACACTTGCAGGATCTGCGACAAATTTATTTGGCTGTATGTGTAAAGCAATAGAATTTGGTGTGCCTGTAGACCAGGCGATTTTTGCAGCCACGAGAAATCCGGCAAGAAGTATTGGGATTTATGACAGAACAGGGTCTGTTCATACAGGTAAAGAGGCAGATCTTCTTCTGGTAACAGAGAATTTTGAATTAAAAAGAGTTATCTGATATACCTGCTGAAGTATTGGATCATCATTCACAGAATAACTTGATTTAGTTCAGGAATTGTGATTGTATTTCGGAACTAAATGCGTTATGATAATAAATAGACAAAAAAGTTATAGAAAATACAGCAGGTGGAGTAGATGGATAAAAGGGTATTGCGTGAACGAATGCGCAAAAAGCAACAGCAGATAAGACGTCGTCAGATGATGAAAAAAGGCGCGTATGTTGTGGCTGTGATACTCGTATTCATATTTGTAATACGGGGAATTATTCTTCCGGTCATTAATCGGGTCGGAGGGAAAAATACAGATAAACCGGCACAGGTACAGGCAGAAACAGATACGAATGCGAATACCAATACGGGAGATTCAGGAACTGAGACACAGATAGAAAAAGACACAAATGCAGCAATCCGTAAACCGCTGAAGGGTGCGAGTGATCTGACAAAGGCTTCTCAGCTGACTGCTGGCTGGCATGAGGATGAGAACGGCAAATGGTATCAGAACGCGGATGGTACATATTATGCAGGCGGCCTGCAGGAAATAGATGGTTCTACATATTATTTTGGAGACAATGGTTATGCACAGACCGGATGGGTGAGCGTTGGATTTGACGATTACTATTTCAATGATGATGGAACTTATGATCCAAGTCAGCACAAGACCAGAATTGCATTTACCTTTGATGATGGCCCGGGAGAGTATACCGATGAACTTCTGGACTGTCTGGAACAGAACAATGCGCATGCTACTTTCTTTATGTTAGGTCAGAATATAGGCAGCTGGGAGTCAGAAGTTCAGCGAATGGTGGACATTGGATGTGAGGTCGGATCTCATTCCTGGGATCATCTGAATCTGTATGATCTTGATATGGATGCAGTTGCCAAAGAGTTTTCAGATACAGATGCAGCTCTGGAGAAGGCATGTGGGCAGAAGGCAAGTGTTGCCAGAGCACCATATGGAAACTGGAATGATGATATCATTTCTACAGTTAATAAGCCATTCTTTACATGGTCACTGGACTCTCTGGACTGGAGCTATCTTGATGTCAACAAGGACTATGATGCTGTTATGAATGGGGATCTTACAGACGGTTCTATCATTCTTATGCATGATATTCATGAGCCATCTGTACAGGCAGCAATCAAGATGATCCCGGAACTGGTAGCCAAAGGCTATAAACTGATGACAGTCAGTGAGCTTGCAGCAGCCAAGGGAGTTACTTTACAGAATGCAAACTATTCTGATTTCTGGGACAGTTCACTTCAGAAGGGTATCGTTGCAGGATATAATGGCGGCTCTTCTGACGGAAGCAGTGATGGCACAGCGGTATCGGATGGTACTACCTCAGATGACGGTTCTGATGTAAGTGATACAGGCTCTTCGGACAGCAGTGATGTCAGTGATGGAAGTGATGAGAGTTCCGACAGTTCTTCCGGAGATGACAGCTCAGGAGGCGATGACTCTTCCGGGGCTGGAAGTTCATCAGATGACAGTTCCGGAGATAACAGCTCAGACGATGGATCTTATGATGACAGTTCCGGAGACGGAAGTGATTATGCAGATGAGGACTCCGGAGATGGGTATGATACAGGATATTAATTCTATATAAAATAAGAATCCACAAAAGAGGACAAGTTCGAAAGCGCAATCGGACAAGTCCTCTTTTTTGTGTACTTGTAATTTCTTATTTTAATTGACGGGAACATTATGGATTGGTATAATATGTCTATAAAAATGCAAAATATCAGCATAATAAATGTGCATAATGCTGATGTGAGGCGCAGAGTTGTAAAGAGTGCCGGAATAAAATAGCTGTTAAGGGAGGTACGTTTGAATGGGAGAGAAGTTGCAGTTTACAGAGCTGGATCAGTATCTGTTCGGACAGGGAACCCATTATGACATTTACAGGAAATTAGGAGCCCATCCGACGATACGGAGGCGTAAGAAAGGTGTATATTTTGCTGTGTGGGCACCAAATGCCAGATCAGTTTCTGTTGTTGGAGAGTTTAATAACTGGAATACACAGGCAAATCCAATGAAGAAAGTCGGACCAATTGGGGTATATGAGACATTTATACCCGGAGCAAAGGTTGGAGATCTCTATAAATTCTATATTATCGGCTATCATGGTGAAGAATTATACAAAGCTGATCCATATGGCAATGAAGCAGAACTGAGACCTGGCACTGCATCCAGAATTGCGGACATTTCGGATTATAAATGGAAAGATACTACCTGGATGAAAAGACGTCCGGAATTTGATGAAATCAGAGATCCTATGGCCATTTATGAGGTACACCCCGGTTCCTGGAAGAAACATGAAGCAAAAGATGAAGATGATCCGGGATTTTATAATTACCGTGAACTGGCACATGAACTTGCTGCCTATGTAAAGAAAATGGGTTATACACATGTAGAACTTATGGGAATTGCCGAGCATCCGTTTGATGGCTCATGGGGATATCAGGTCACAGGATATTATGCACCAACCTCCCGTTATGGTTCTGTTCAGGATTTCAAGTATATGATCGATTATCTGCACCGTAATAAGATTGGAGTTATTCTGGACTGGGTACCGGCACATTTTCCGAAGGATGCACAGGGCCTCGCAAATTTTGACGGTACAGCAGTATATGAACATGAAGATCCGAGACAGGGAGAGCATCCGGACTGGGGAACCAAGATTTATAACTATGGCCGTCCGGAGGTCAAAAACTTCCTGATTGCCAATGCACTCTACTGGATTGAAGAGTGTCATGTAGACGGACTTCGTGTTGATGCAGTAGCATCTATGCTTTATCTGGATTATGGAAAGAAGGATGGCGAGTGGGTTGCCAATAAATATGGTGATAACAAAAACCTTGAAGCAATCGAGTTTTTCAAACATTTGAATACCGTTGTACTTGGAAGAAATCATGGAACGGTCATGATAGCAGAAGAATCTACCGCATGGCCACAGGTTACCGGAAAAGCTGAAGATGGAGGACTTGGATTCTCTTTGAAATGGAATATGGGATGGATGAATGATTTTCTTGAATACATGAAATTGGATCCATATTTCCGTAAGGACAATCACAATAAGATGACATTTTCTATGACTTATGCATACAGTGAAAAATATGTCCTTGTCATCTCGCATGATGAAGTCGTACATTTGAAATGTTCTATGGTTAATAAGATGCCAGGCTATCCGGAAGAAAAGATTCGTAATTTGAAAGCTGCGTATGCATTTATGCTGTTCCATCCAGGCAAAAAACTTCTGTTTATGGGACAGGAATTTGGACAGCTGCGTGAATGGAGTGAGGAGAGGGAGCTTGACTGGTATCTTCTGAATGAAAAACCACATCAGGATCTTCAGGAGTTTGTAAAGACGCTTTTACATATGTATACAAAGTATCCTGCATTGTATGCAGGGGACAACGATCCTGACGGATTTGAGTGGATCAATGCAGACGATGCATACAGAAGTATTTTCAGTCTGGTAAGAAAATCTCCTACAAAGAGAAATAACCTTCTGTTTATTGTAAACTTTACGCCGGTTGACCGCCCGGATTATCGTGTCGGTGTTCCAAAGAAAAAACAGTATAAACTGATCATGAATGAACATGGACTTTTGGAGAAACCGGAGGTATTTAAAGCAGAGGCACAGGAATGTGATCACAGAGAGTTTTCGTTTGACTATCCACTGCCAGGATATGGTGTTGCGGTGTTTACTTATTGACAATTCCATTGTAAAAATTAACCAATTTTGTGCATCGATAATTATATAAATTTAACAAATAAAATCGTTGCAATTTAAGAAAATATAGGTTATACTGAACGCGACTGAGGAAAATCATTTGGAAACTCAGTATTTACATGAAATGCAGTAAGTTGAACATAAAAAAAAGATTTTGAAAGGAGATTTACAATGAAAGTATCTAATATTAAAGACATCGAGAAATTTTTTGAAGTAGTAGACAGCTGCCAGGGCAAAGTTGAACTGGTAACAGGTGAAGGTGACAGACTGAACCTCAAATCCAAACTGTCCCAGTACGTATCTCTTGCAAACATCTTCTCCGGCGGAGAAATTCCGGAACTTGAGATTGTAGCATATGAGAAAGAAGATATCGACAAACTTCTCAGCTTCATGATCAACGGTTGATTTTAAAGAGTATAGAGTGGGGACGTGACTGGTTCATGTCCCCATTACCCATATAAAGGGATAATAACCAGGGGGTATTTTATGCCTCCTGGTCAAATTGCGTTATAAGTTAGCGGTATAAAACAAATAATATAAAGTAATTTAGCAATCATTTTGCCCATGGGCAGAAAGCGAGGAAATGCAATCATGGAAAAAACTAAAATTGACATTATCTCCGGTTTCCTTGGAGCCGGTAAAACAACACTGATCAAGAAACTTCTGAAAGATGCCTTTCAGGGGGAGCAGGTCGTACTGATTGAAAATGAATTTGGTGAGATCGGCATTGATGGAGGATTTCTGAAAGAAGCCGGAATCCAGATCCGTGAAATGAACTCAGGATGTATCTGCTGCTCACTGGTTGGTGATTTTGGTGCATCTTTGAAAGAAGTTATCAGCAAATATCATCCGGACAGAATCCTGATCGAGCCATCTGGTGTCGGCAAATTATCTGATGTCATTAAAGCAGTACAGGGCGTAGAAGAAGAAACAGGACTGGTTCTGAACAGCTACACTACTGTTGTTGATGCAAAGAAATGCAAAATGTATATGAGAAATTTCGGTGAATTTTTCAACAATCAGGTTGAATATGCCGGAGCGATCATCATGAGCCGTACAGATATTGTTGACGAAGCAAAAGCACAGGCATCACTGGAACTGCTTCGTGAGATTAACTCCAAAGCAGCGATCATCACAACACCAATCGAGAAACTGGAAGGTAAAAAACTTCTGGAGGTTATGGAGCATCCGGTATCTCTGGCAGATGAGCTGATGGAAGAAGAGGAAGTATGCCCGGAATGCGGACATGTGCATGAACATGGCGAACATCATCATCACGACCATGATGAAGAATGTGGATGCGGACATGACCATGATCATGAAGAACATGAGCATCATCATCACGATCATGATGAAGAATGCGGATGCGGACATGACCACGCTCATGAAGAACATGAACATCATCATCACGACCATGATGAAGAATGCGGATGCGGACATGACCACGCTCATGAAGAACATGAGCATCATCATCACGACCATGATCATGAATGCGGATGTGGACACGACCATCATGACCATCACCATCATCATGCAGATGAAGTATTTACAAGTTGGGGTCGTGAGACAATTAAGAAATATACAAAAGAAAATCTTGAGAAGATGCTGGAAGCTCTTTCTGCATCTGATGAATATGGAATCATTCTCCGTGCAAAAGGAATGCTTCCGGCAGAAGATGGAACATGGATTTATTTTGATATGGTTCCGGAAGAAACGGAAATCCGTGAAGGCGCACCGGAATATACAGGTCGTCTCTGCGTGATCGGATCTAAACTGAATGAGGACAAACTGGCTGAGCTTTTTGGCCTGTAATCATAGAGGAGAATACAGACAATGGATGAGATCAAAGTACCGATTTATTTAATGACCGGTTTCCTGGAAAGTGGCAAGACTTCTTTCCTGAGTTTTACCATACAGCAGGATTATTTCCATACGGATGGAAAGACACTTCTGATCCTCTGTGAGGAAGGGGAGGAAGAATACGATCCGGCAATTCTTGAAGCCAATAATACTGTTGTGGAGGTAATTGAAAATGAGGAAGACTTTACAACAGACAGACTGGTTGCCATGGATATTCTTCATCAGCCGGAGCGTGTTATCATAGAATATAATGGCATGTGGCTGGTAAGCAATTTTGAAAAAATGCAGCTGCCGACAGGCTGGGGAGTAGAACAGCAAATTACCTGTGTAGATGGAAGTACTTTCCAGATGTATATGGCGAACATGAAATCCATTTTTATGGATATGATAAAAAATACAGATATGGTTATCTTCAACCGTTGCAAAAAGGAAGATCCACTTCCGACTTATCGACGTGGAATCAAGGTCGCAAATCAGAGAGCAGAAGTTATCTTTGAGGATGAAGAAGGCGAGCTGGGTGATATTTTCCAGGATGAAATGCCATTTGATATGAATGCGCCGGTTATCGAGATTCTTCCGGAAGATTATGGCATCTGGTTTGTGGATGCAATGGATCATCCGGAAAATTATGAAGGCAAAACAGTCAAGTTTAAAGCAAGAGTCATGAAACCTCGCGGAATGGGAAGTAAATTCTTTGTTCCGGGACGTACAGCCATGACTTGCTGTGCAGATGATACTACATTTCTTGGTTATGTATGTAAGAGCGCATATGCGCCGAAACTGACGCCGGGAGAATGGGTAGAAGTTACAGCCAAAGTCGGCATTGAGAAACGTAACGAATACCAGGGTGAAGAAGGTATCGTACTTGATGCGGAGCATGTAGAGCAGTGTGATCCACTGGAAGACGAAATGGTTTATTTTAATTAATACAGCGAGGAAATTCTGATGTATCTGATCGTAGGTTTGGGAAATCCCGGAAGGCAGTATGAAGCCACACGCCATAATATGGGATTTGATGTGATTGATAAGCTTGTGGAGGAATATAATGTTCCACAGTCTGGCGTGAAATTCAATGCCATGTACGGAAAGGGGAGAATCGAAGGACAACCTGTCATTCTGATGAAGCCGCTTTCTTATATGAATCTCAGTGGTGGTCCTGTCCGGGATATGGCAAACTACTTCAAAATCGATCCGGAGACAGAGATGATCATTATTTATGACGATATTGATCTGGAACCGGGACAGCTTCGTATCCGTAAGAAAGGCAGTGCCGGTGGGCACAATGGAATCAAGCATATCATTCAGCAGCTTGGTACACAGACGTTTGTTCGTATCAAGGTTGGTGTCGGAGCCAAACCAAAAGGATGGGATCTGGCAGATCATGTACTTGGCAGATTCGGAAGCAATGAACGTAAGCTTGTGGAAGAGGCGCAGGAGAGAGCCTGCAAAGCTGTAGAGATGATCCTGGCTGACAGTGTGGATGCGGCCATGAACCAGTTCAACAAGAAAATGGAGAATGTATGAAGACATTTTTGCAGCCTCTGCAGAATCTTGCAGAGATGGAAGAAATACAAAAACAGGCAAAAAAGAATCGTGGAATTCTGGAGATCAGTGGTTGTATGGAGTCCCAGAAAGCTCATCTTATGTATGGGCTTTCCGGGCTTTTTCCATGTCATCTGGTAATTGCCGCAGATGAAAAATCTGCGAAAGAACTGTATGAAGATTATCGTTTTTATGATAAACGTGTTTATTACTATCCGGCAAAGGATCTTCTTTTTTTTCAGGCAGATATACATGGGAATCTGCTGATTCGTCAGCGAATGCAGGTGATTCGCGCTCTTCTGGAACGTGAGGATGAGATCACGGTCGTTACCAGTATTGATGGCTGTATGGACTATCTTGCACCTCTGGAAAAAATAGAAAAACAACTGATTCATTTTCGCAATGACAGCACCCTGGATATGGATAAACTGACAGCTGCGCTTGTGCATATGGGGTATGAACGCGTTGGACAGGTAGAGATGCCAGGACAGTTTTCCATCCGTGGAGGAATCATTGATATTTATTCTCTGACAGAAGAGAATCCCTGGCGTATTGAACTTTGGGGAGATGAAATTGATTCGATCCGCAGTTTTGATGCACAGAGCCAGCGTTCTCTTGAAAACCTGGATGATGTTACAATTTATCCTGCAGCAGAACAGCCAATGGAGAAAAATGGTGTCTCATTTCTCGATTATTTTAAAGAAACTGAAACTCTGTTTTTTTTGGATGAACTTAATCATCTGGAGGAAAATGCAAAAGCTGTGCAGGAGGAATTCCAGCAAAGTTGTGAGAATCGAAAGGAAAAGGGCGAGATCAGTCTTTCCGGTGACTGGATGTGTACATGGGAGGAATTGTGTTATAAGATAAATGACAGAAATTGTGTTGCCATGTCTTTGCTGGATCCGAAGAAATCTAACTGGAAAATTTCAGATCAGTTTAATATCACAGTAAAATCTATGAGCTCTTATCAAAGCAGTTTTGAACTGTTGGTAAAGGATCTGAAACAGTACAAAAAAGAAGGATATCAGATCGTTTTGCTGTCCGGTTCCAGAACCCGTGCAGAACGTCTGGCAAAAGATCTTCAGGAAGAAGGTCTGAACGCATTCTACGGACAGGATTCTGATCGTATTCTGCAGCCGGGAGAGATCATGGTGGCGTATGGCCATGCACGGAGGGGATTTGAATATCCGCTGGTTAAATTTGCAGTCATCACAGAGACAGATATCTTTGGAAAAGAGCAGAAAAAGCGTAAAAAGAAAAAAGAATACAATGGAAAGAGAATCCAGGACTTTTCGGAACTTTCCATTGGAGACTATGTAGTGCATGAAAAGCATGGACTCGGTATTTACAAAGGTATTGAGAAAGTTGCAGTAGATAAAGTTGCAAAGGATTATATCAAAATCGAATATCGTAATGGAAGTAATCTGTATATTCTTGCAACACAGCTGGATGCACTGCAGAAATATTCCGGGGCAGAAACAGCAAAACCGCCGAAACTGAATCGGCTTGGTGGGCAGGAATGGAAAAAGACGAAATCCAGAGTCCGCGGTGCCGTGCAGAATATTGCAAGGGAACTTGTGGAGCTTTATGCAGTCCGCCAGGAAAAAGAAGGTTATGTCTGTGGACCAGATACCGTCTGGCAGCGAGAGTTTGAAGAGATGTTTCCGTATGAGGAAACAGAAGATCAGCTGGCTGCGATCGAAGATACTAAGAAAGATATGGAGAGCACCAAGATTATGGATCGTCTTGTGTGTGGGGATGTCGGATATGGCAAGACAGAGGTTGCGCTGCGAGCTGCGTTTAAAGCAGTTCAGGAAAGCCGCCAGGTTGTTTATCTTGTACCGACCACGATTCTTGCACAGCAGGTTTATAACACCTTTATTCAGCGAATGAAAGAGTTTCCGGTGAGAGTAGATCTTCTTTGCCGGTTCCGTACGGCTGCGCAGCAGAAAAAGACGATCGCAGATCTGAAAAAAGGTCAGGTGGATATCGTAGTCGGTACACACAGAGTACTTTCGAAGGATGTGGAATATAAAAATCTGGGACTTCTTATCATCGATGAAGAACAGCGTTTTGGTGTGGTTCATAAAGAAAAGATCAAACAGCTGAAAAAAGATATTGATGTACTGACGTTAACGGCAACACCGATTCCGCGAACACTCCATATGAGTATGATCGGTATCCGCGACATGAGTGTCCTGGAAGAGCCTCCGATGGATCGTGTTCCGATTCAGACATATGTTATGGAGTATGATGAGGAAACGGTAAGAGAGGCGATCAACCGTGAGCTTCGAAGAGGCGGTCAGGTTTATTATGTTTATAACCGCGTGAATGATATTGCAGATGTGACGGCAAGGATCGCGAAGCTTCTGCCGGATGCGAGAGTGGATTTTGCCCATGGACAGATGAGTGAGCGAGAGCTGGAAGCAGTCATGTATGCATTTATTAACGGAGATATAGATGTACTGGTTTCTACAACGATCATTGAGACCGGACTGGATATTTCCAATGTCAATACGATGATCATTCATGATTCTGACCGATATGGACTTTCACAGCTGTATCAGCTTCGTGGAAGAATCGGACGTTCAAATCGGACTGCTTATGCATTCCTTATGTATCGCAGGAATACGATGTTGAAAGAGACTGCAGAAAAAAGACTTTCTGCGATTCGAGAATATACAGATCTGGGAAGTGGATTCAAGATTGCAATGCGTGATCTGGAACTCAGAGGCGCCGGAAATCTTCTGGGAGCAGAACAGCATGGGCATATGAATGCAGTAGGGTATGACCTTTACTGCAAGATGCTCAGTGAGGCAGTCAAGGAGGCAAAGGGTATCCATACAATGGAAGATTTTGAGACAACGATCGATCTGAATATGGATGCATTTATACCGGATTCTTATATCAGCAATGAGTATCAGAAACTGGATATTTATAAGAGGATTGCCGGAATTGAGACACAGCAGGATTATGATGATATGCTGGAAGAATTGCTGGATCGCTTCGGTGAAATGCCAAAAGCAGTTCTGAATCTTCTTGTGATCGCCAGAATGAAAGCACAGGCACACCGATGTTATGTGGTGGAGATCAAACAGATCGCTGGGGATATGAAGATTACATTGTATGAACGGGCCAAACTGAATCCTGCAGGTATTCCTGTACTGATGCAGAAATATAGAAGAGGGCTGCAATTCAAGAATGAACAGGAACCCAAATTTATTTTCACTCCGGAGGGAGCTGGAAATACACTGACAGCTCTGACAGATTTTCTGACGGAACTGGAATCACTTGTAGAAGAATAAAATCCATATAGTCTGATTAAGAGGAGAATCTGTGAAATATCCGTGAAAAACGGCTATTTTTATGATTCTCCTTGCTCTTAAAGGCAAAAAAGTTTATACTCTTATTTATATGCTAGAATTGTAAAGCAATGGAGGAAGAGATGAAAACAATGACAAAGAGAACAGCTGTTGCAGCTCTTACAGGCGTAATGGCAGTGGGGATGCTCACAGGCTGTGGAGAAAAGAAATTAGATGGAACAAAAACAGTTGCAACAGTGGATGGAACAGAAATCCCGCTTGGAATCGTGAGTCTTTCTGTAAGAGAAGGACAGGCACAGACAGAAGCAATGTATAAGAGCTTTATGGGCGGACAGGATTATTCTATCTGGAGCATGGATGCAAAAGACGGAAAGACCTATGGAGAACAGGCAGTAGAACAGTCTCTGAAAGATGTAGAGCTGATGTACATCATGAAAGAAAAGGCTGCAGACTATAATGTAGAAGTTACAGATGATGATGAGCAGAAGATCGCAGATGCAGCAGCAGCATTTATGGCTGCCAACAGTGAAGAGACACTGCAGGAGCTTGCGGTAAGTGAAGATCAGGTCAAGACATATCTGGAGCTTCAGACTTATAAGAGCAGAATGCATGATCCGCTCATTGCAGATGTAGATAAAGATGTTTCTGATGAAGAAGCACAGCAGTCATCTTTTGATTATGTAAGCATCAGTACAGCAGATCTCAGCGATGATGAGATCAAACAGAAAAAAGAAGATGCACAGAAGATCCTGGATGATCTGAAAGCAGCCGGTTCCGATGGAGATCTGAATGAAATTGCAAAATCAGTGGATGATTCTTATTCTTCCGTAAGTGGTACTTTTGATGTGAATGAAGATGCGGCAAAAGAAGATTCTGATGAAGAGTCCGACAGCAGTTCTTCCAGCAGTGCATATCCGGATGAGGTTATGAAAGTTCTCAGAACTCTGAAAGACGGAGAAATCGGTCCGGACGTTATTGAGACAGATACTTCTTACTATGTAGTAAAACTTGATAAAGTAAATGATGAAGAAGCTACAGAGACTAAGAAACAGTCAATTATCTCGACAAGAGAGAATAAGCTTTATACAGACACAACAGAAAAATGGCTGGATGATGCAGACATCAATGTTGAGAAAAAGGTTCTCAAGACTCTGAAGGTTACGGATAATCACAAATTCTCAATCGCAACTGCAACACCTGAACCGACAGAAGAGGCTGCAGCAACAGAAACACCGGAGGTTACAGAGGCAGCATAAGAAACAGAGGCAACGGCTACTCCGGAAGCTACAGAGGAGACTGAGGCTACAACAACTCCGGAAGTTACAGAAGCAGCTTCCTATAATACAGATTCTTCTCTTGAAGTTACAGATGGAAACAAGGTCAATATTGATTATGTAGGAAAGATTGACGGAGTTGCATTTGATGGTGGAAGCACAGATGGTAAAGGAACAGATCTGGTAATCGGTTCCGGTACATATATTGATAATTTTGAAGAGCAGCTGATCGGTGCACATCCGGGAGATAAAGTAGAAGTAACTGTTGTATTCCCAGATGATTATCAGGCAGCAGATCTTGCTGGCAAAGAAGCAGTATTTGATGTTACTGTAAATGGAATTTATGAATAAATGACATGTAATAAGCCCTCGCATTTGCGGGGGCTTATTGTTTGGAAATCTTAGGATTCTGTACTTTCGCTGTTTCCACTGGAAACATGGATACCATTGATCTCTACATCACCTTCCATTGGAATAACAATGCATTTACGCCCATCGATCACCTGCGTTTCGATCAGCGCGGCACGATCAGGATCAATGTGAATTACAACATCCGGTGTTTTGATCTCAGTACGTCGTGTATTGGTAATATTGGCAGCCATAAGTGAAGCGTTTTCACCGGCAATTGCTTCATAGGTCTGATCAAAAGTTTCGAGTTTTTCATTTTCAACACCGCATTCTTCAAAGAGACGTTTCACTTCCGGTTTAGTCAGTACAGCAGGATCCGGGGAATCCTTCTGAGAATCTACCCATTCATTCAGTTTCTCATGGATATTCATGACAGTATCGTAGGCACAGTCCTCGCCAAGGGTTTCTTCTACAAGTGCGTTGAAAGAATCGCGCTGGCCGCCGGCAGAAAGTGGAGTGGTACAGCCAAACATTTCATCTACGAAAGCACTTCTGAGCTGTTCGGCATTTTTAGTGTAATAAAGAAGACTGTGAATATCCGTGCTACGGTCATTAAATACCGGGAACAGGAATCCCAAATCTGGCATTTCTACGATCCAGTCACGGATACGGTCTTCGATGTTGTTGGTTTCTGCGTTGTAGCACAGGCCGGCTTTGGAAAGATTGACCGGACAGATGCTGCAGAGGATATGGTCATAGATTTCATCGGATGCATCGAACATCTCCTGACCATCGGAAGATTTTCCGGGAATATCGTAAACGGCATGAATGAGAATGATATAGTAATTCTCACCATAATCATAATTTTCGATGATCTTATCATAAAATTCCTCAAGTATAGCATTATCCTGAAGTTTACTGCCACGGAGTTTCATGAGAAATTCCTGGGTACCACCTTCTTTTTCCTGTTCAAGCGGAAAGTCCATGTTGATCAGATTTTTTCCAATTGTGCCGGATAAAGTCTTCTTGAAGATTTCAAAGTATTTAAACATTTCTTCTTCCGAAAGAGAAAGAAATGCTTCTTTCAGTTCTGTTTTTTTATTTTTCTCGCCATCCACATAACAGCCGCAGATTCTGGTGATCGCACAGTTATTTGGAGAAAACTGTTTCTTGATTTCTGAGATTTCTTTTTTGTTCATTATGTAATGCTCCTGTTTACAGAATTTCTGTACGGAATGCTTCTGCGATTCCACTTAAATTGTAACGCTCTGCAAGGTCCTGAATTCCCATCATGATCTCCTCGCGGCTGAAATTACTGGCCTCCAGAAATTCATCGTCTTTGCCATTAAGGTGGTAGTAGAACAGAAGACCAATTTCAAGATTCTGACGGTCACCATCGCAGGTCATTTCGTATAACTGATTTTCTGCCTCGTCAATTTTACCATTGTCTGCCAGATCTGTAAGATTTGTAAGTATCTGTCTGGCATCTGTATCTTCAATCACATCAGGTGTCAGTTCGACTGCACTTACCTGGAACAGCATTTTCATGACTGCACGTACCATTTCGCGTATCTGACGCAGTATATAATCATCCTGAAGCATTTATATTCTCCCTTCCAAATTCATGATTCTGAACAATAGAGTACCACAAAAAAAGAGTTTCTTCCAGATAGAAATCTGCACTTTTTTGGTTATTGTTGTGAATATTAAACTTTACGCAATATGCGCAGAATGCTATAATAAAAACATTAAATAAGTTACGTTGTATATCGGCTGTAACGGGCAGCAGTGGCTGGCAGCGCAGGAAGGACATGAATGAATGACGAATGATACTGCAATGACAAAGCAGGAATCCGAGGTAATGATAGAGCAACTCAAAAAAGTATTTGAAGTGGTTCGGTTATTGGATGTGGATACACTGGAAATGGGAAATCTGAAAGGTGTAGAAGATGTGGATGGATTTCCTTGTAAATGCTATGATTTCTGGAAAAAAGGTACACGTTGTAAGAACTGTACATCCAGAGAAGCATTACAGAAAAAAGAAAAAGTACTGAAGCTAGAATATCTGAATTCCAATATCTACCAGGTAATTTCCAAATATATAGAAATAGACGGCAAACCGTATGTGATTGAACTGATCAATGCCATGAAGTCAGATGCGATCATGGATGATGATGGACGTACGGAACTGATCAAACAGCTTTCAGGCTATAATCGGGAATTATATACAGATGCGCTTACCGGAATCTACAACAGACGCTATTACGAAGAACGAATCAAAAATTCTGATATGACAGCAGGCATTGCAATGATCGATCTGGATGATTTTAAGATATACAACGATACATTTGGACACGATGCAGGTGACCTGGCACTGACGACAGTTGTAGGAATCGTAAAGGCGAATGTACGTCGTACTGATATGCTGATCCGAATGGGTGGTGATGAATTCCTGCTCGTGATGCCGGATATTACGGATCAGATTTTTGCAGATAAATTAAAGCAGATTCAGGAAAAAGTTCATGATACGAAGGTTCCGGGATACTCACAGCTTCGTCTGTCGGTGAGTATCGGAGGTGTGCTTTCCGCTCCGGGAAGTACTGTGGAGAATGCAATCCATAAAGCAGATCAGTTCATGTATCAGGCCAAAACATGCAAGAATATGGTAGTGACTGAACATGATGAAGAAGTTCAGGACAAAGCAGAGGGCGGTGAAACATCCAAAACCTACAAATACAGAATTCTGATCGTTGATGATTCTGAGATGAACCGTGCAATTCTGTCAGAGATCCTCAGTGAAGAATATGATATCGTGGAAGCTGACAGTGGTGAGTCCTGCATCGATAAACTGAGACAGTACGAACGGGAAATTTCGCTGGTTCTTCTGGATATCGTCATGCCGGGAATGGATGGATTCGGAGTTCTTAATTATATGAATCGTCATCACTACCTTGAGGATATTCCGGTTATTATGATTTCCAGTGAGGATTCTACTGAAGTCGTCAGACGTGCATATGAAATGGGTGTTTCGGATTACATTAATCGACCGTTTGATGCAGGAGTTGTGCATCGAAGAGTCTATAATACGATCAAGCTTTATGCAAAGCAAAGACGCCTGATCACTCTGATCACGAATCAGGTTTATGAAAAAGAAAAGAACAACCGTATGATGGTTGAAATCTTAAGTCAGATCGTAGAATTTCGTAATGGTGAAAGTGGAAGCCATGTACTGAACATCAATATACTGACAGGAATGATTCTGGAGAGTCTTGTACAGAAAACAGATAAGTATAATATCACATGGTCAGAAAGACTGCTGATCACAACAGCGTCTGCATTACATGATATCGGCAAGATTGGCATTGATGATAAGATCCTGAACAAGCCGGGCAAACTGACTGATGAAGAATTTAAGATCATGCAGAATCATACGATCATAGGAGCCCGTATTCTTAAAAATATGGAAGGATATGAGGATGAGGAACTGATGATGGTTGCTTATCAGATCTGCAGATGGCATCATGAGAGATATGATGGCAGAGGATATCCGGACGGGCTTAAGGGAGATGAGATTCCGATTTCAGCGCAGGTAGTTTCTCTTGCAGATGTGTATGATGCACTTGTGGGCGAACGAGTTTATAAGAAAGCATATTCCCATGAGAAAGCGATTCAGATGATCCTGAATGGAGAATGCGGTGCATTTAATCCGATTTTGCTTGAATGTCTGATCGATATTCAGGACAGGATCAAACGCAAAGTAAAAGGCAGTACACAGGAAAACAACCCTCTGAAGAAGAAAGAGAAATCAGCAGAACTCAAAGAGTTTGAAAATGCAAAAGAAGATTTTATGGATTCTGTTTTCAAAAATATGGAAAAAGAATATACGGACCTTGGAAATCCGGAAAATGCCGATTTTTCCAGGGGGGGGGCAAAGCCAAAATGCTGATGAATGATATGAGAAAAAAGTTTTTTGAATAGGAGATAAATGATATGACAGTCAGAGAATGTTATGAAGAATTAGGATCTGATTTTGATAAAGTACTGAGCAGACTGGTGAGTGAAGCGCTTGTAAAGAAATTTGCGCTTAAGTTTCTGGATGATCCGAGTTTTGGACAGTTGGAGACAGCACTGGCAGATAAAGATGCAGAGACAGCATTTCGTGCAGCACATACACTGAAAGGTATCTGCCTGAACCTTGGATTTGATAATCTTTTTGCACCAAGTCAGGAACTGACAGAAAAACTTCGTGGAGCGACCACGATAGAAGGTACGGATGAACTGTTTGCAGCAGTAGAAAAAGAATATGACAGAACATGTGAGGCACTTCGAAAGATTGCCTGACAGATTTGAAAGAAAGAATTTAAGATAAAATCCCCTGTACTTTGTTTTTGTAACAGAGTGCAGGGGATTTTTTATGAATCAGCGAAAAACAGTCTGGACCAGTATCATATACAGGACGGTGCCGCCACCGATACTCAGCAGGGTGTTTTTTTTCCACTTGTGGAGCAGTACGATGAAAACAATTGCAATTGCTTCAGGAAGTCCATGTGTACTGCTTGCAGGGACATCTTTCAGACAGTAGATGACAAGAAGTCCGATTGCCGCATACGGAAGTACGGTTCCGAGATATTTGATAAATTCCGGTGGATTTTTACCCTCCGGGAAAATAATGAATGGGATAAAACGCGTTGCCATTGTTCCAAGGACAACTGCCGCAATGGTGATGATAGCTTGTGTTGTTGTCATAGTCATTTTGCAGCCACCTCCGGTTTCTTACTGAATCTGCGCTCGGCTGTGAAGGCCACGATGATAAAGATCATGGACGGAACAATAAAATTGCTGCTTCCGAAGATCAGAAGACAGATGGCAGAACAAATTAATCCTACCAGAGCTGGAAGATGATCTTTGGATTCTTCCCATTGGTTCAGGAACATAACGACAAACAGTGCGGTCATGACAAATTCGATTCCGGTTGTATCAAAATGAATCACATATCCTAAGAGTGCACCCGCTGTAGCAGCGAATACCCAGTAAATCTGGTTTAACAGGTTGACAAAAAACATAAACCATCCACGGTCTACATCATCTGGCGGTGTTACTGTACAGTTGACAGTAAAAGATTCATCACACATGCCAAAGATCAGGTAGAACTTCTTCCAACCGGTATTTTTATATTTATCCAGCATGGAAAGGCCATAAAATAAATGTCTGGCATTGACCATCAGTGCCAGAAAGAAAGCTGCAACCGGACTGAATGCCGACAGCAGAAGATTTGCCGTTACGAATTCCATAGATCCCGCAAAGATAAACATACTCATAAAGAATGGATACCATACAGAAAAGCCCTTACTCTGCATCATAAATCCATAGGACATTCCCAGGAAAAGAAAGCCTATACCGATAGGAATCGTGTATGGAAACGCGGCTTTGAATGCTTTTTTCTTCATTTGTGAAAAACTCCTTGACTTTTAAAATGAATATGTATATATTTTATATATAAAATTTTTATATATAATTATTTTACATATCATTTATGGAGGTGATCGGATGTATTATCCCGT
>OBAM01000993.1_pt1 | contig 20579 bp, 21 predicted proteins | sample 1517751 | NCBI WGS metagenome assembly OBAM01 (sample SAMN04571703, study PRJEB22368) | human gut metagenome | biome: human gut; material: stool | host: Homo sapiens | place: Luxembourg | collected 2012-10-18
TCGTGTTCTACTTCGCCATCACCAAGTTCGACCTGAAGACCCCCGGCCGTGAGGACGAGGATGCCGAAGAGGCTGAGAAGAAGGTCGTTCTGGCCAACAACAACTATACTGAGGTTGCTGCTGGCGTGCTGAAGGCCATCGGCGGCAAGGAGAACGTCTCCAGCGTGGACTACTGCGCTACCCGCCTGCGCTTCACCATTAAGGACTACACCGCTGTGGATGAAAAGGCTGTGAAGGCTGCCGGTGCTGCCGGTGTCATCCGCCCCGACAAGACCACTTGCCAGGTCATCATCGGCACCAAGGTGCAGTTCGTGTATGATGAGCTGAAGAAGATGCTGTAAGCATCCTTCTGAGCACGTTTCCGTGCGGAAGGCTGGTTGCTTCCGCATCCATTCCCAAACTGTAAAAATGCCGCTGAGGGCGGGCGTTTACGCCCCGCTTTCGGCGGCATTTTGTTTTGTTCACAAACCGGCTACCCTTTTGGCCGGAAAATATGCTATACTGAAAACAACAAAGCAAAATAACAGGAGGTTCCCCATTATGAAGATCATTCGTGCAAAAGATTACAAGGACATGTCCCGCAAGGCTGCCAACATCATCTCCGCACAGGTCATTATGAAGCCCAACTGCGTGCTGGGTCTGGCGACCGGCGGCACCCCTGTTGGCGCATACGCTCAGCTGGTGGACTGGTACAACAAGGGCGACCTGGATTTCTCTGAGGTCACCACCGTCAATCTGGACGAGTACCGCGGCCTGCCCAAGGAGCACCCCGAAAGCTATTGGAGCTTTATGCACAAGAACCTGTTTGACAAGGTCAACATCCGCCCCGAGGCCATCCACCTGCCCGACGGCACCAACCCCGATGCTGCGGATGCCTGCAAAAAGTACAATGAGATCATCCACAGCGTGGGCGGCATCGACCTGCAGCTGCTGGGCCTTGGCCCCAACGGACACATCGGCTTCAACGAGCCGGGCGAGGCCTTTGAGCTGGAGACCCACTGCGTGGATCTGACCCCTGCCACCATCGAGGCCAACAAGCGCTTCTTTGACGGCAACGAGGATCTGGTGCCCAAGCAGGCCTACACCATGGGCATCAAGACCATCATGCAGGCCCGCAAGGTTCTGGTGGTGGCCAACGGTCTGGCAAAGGCCAAGGCAGTCAAGGCGGTCGTCTCCGGCCCTGTGACCCCCGAGTGCCCGGGCTCCATCCTGCAGATGCACCCCGACTGCATCCTTGTGGCCGATGAGGAAGCACTGAGCCTGCTGTAAGACAAAACCTCTCCGTCTGCGAAGCAGACGGAGAGGTTTAGGAGGCATTAAAATGATCATCAAAAATGCTCTGATTTATACCCCCCGCCACACCTTTGAGGAGGGGAGCCTGACCATCCGGGAGGGGCGCATCGTGCCCTTTGCACAGCCGGAGGAAGGCGAAGAGATCGTGGATGCCAAGGGTGCTTACGCTCTGCCGGGCCTGGTGGATATCCACTTCCACGGTGCTATGGGCAAGGATTTCTGTGACGGCAATGAAGAAGCCATCCAGACCCTGGCCGATTTTGAGGCCGGTAAGGGCGTGCTGGCTATCTGCCCCGCCACCATGACTTTCTCGGAAGAGATCCTGAACGGCGTGATGGATGCTGCCGCCGCCCATCAAAACGGCAGAGGCGCAGACCTTGTGGGCATCAATATGGAGGGGCCCTTCATCAGCCCCAACAAGGTGGGTGCCCAGAACCCGGAGTATCTCCACAAGGCAGATGTTGCAATGTTCCGCCGCCTGCAGAAGCGGGCAAACGGCCTGATCAAGCTGGTGGATATCGCCCCGGAGGAGCCGGGTGCGCTGGAGTTCATTGCCGCCTGCCATGACGAGGTGCGCATCTCCATTGCCCACACCTGCACCAGCTACGACACCGCCAACGCTGCCTTTGACGCAGGCGCGACCCACATGACCCACCTGTACAACGCCATGCCCGGCATCACTCACCGGGAGCCTGGCCCCATCATTGCGGCGCTGGAACGGGGCGCGGAGGTGGAGCTCATCACCGACAACGTCCACATCCACCCGGCCATGGTGCGGTTCACCTTCAACACCTTCGGGGATGACCATGTCATCCTGATCGCCGACAGCATGATGGCCTGCGGCCTGCCCGACGGCCAGTACAGCCTGGGCGGTCAGGCGGTCACGGTCAGCGGCCCCCGCGCCACCCTGACCGAGCACCCCGGCACCATTGCGGGCAGTGCCACCTGCCTGTACGACTGCATGAAGCGTGCCGTGCTGGAGATGAACGTCCCGCTGGAAAGCGCTGTCCGCGCCGCCAGCGAAAACCCCGCCAAGAGCATTGGCATCGACAATGATTACGGCAGTCTGGCTGCAGGCCGCTACGGCAATGTGATCCTGGCGGACAAGGAACTGAATATTCAGGCTGTCTACCAGAAAGGAACCCGTATCGTATGAACCCCGAGAGCCTGACCTGGCGGCTGCTGACCGCCGAAGAGCTGACGAACGTTTACCTGAACGAGATGCGCCGGGATTTTCCTGCCGGAGAGCTGAAGCCCCTGAGCATGATCCTGAACAGCGAGGCCGCCGGTACCGCCCACACCTGGGGCGTGTATGAGGACGACGCGCTGGTGGCGTATCTGTTGATGGTGCGGCCCGTGGGCTGTGAGGTGAGCCAGCTGGATTACTTTGCCGTTCTGCCCCAGTATCGGGCCGGAGGCATCGGAGCCGTTCTGCTGGCCGCCCTGCCTGACCACGAGAAGGGCGCGCAGGCCATCCTCATTGAAGCGGAGTGCCCCGAAAAAGCCGAGGACGAGGCCATGGCCGTGCGCCGCCTGGGCTTTTACGCCCGGTGCGGGGCCAAGGACACCGGCTGGACAGAGCATCTCTTTGATGCCTGGTTCCGGGTACTGGTGCTCCCCTGCTGCGGCGGAAAGGTGCGCAGCCCCGAGGAGGCTGTGCGGCAGCTGACAGACTGCTACCGCCGCACCATGGGCGAGCCCCAGTGGCGCAGGAACGTCACCTTCTACCGCCCCGATGGCGTGGAGGTGCAGTTCTGAGAGGTTGAATTCTGTCCCTTGACAGTCTGGGTAAATATGGTACTATGGTGATAGGAACAAACCAGATCTGAGATGGGAGGAATTTCTGATGCGTAATGTTTTTTCCCGCCGTGATTTTCTGAAAGCATCTGCCGCCGCTGTGCTGGCCGCTTCTGCCGCTGGTGTCCTCACCGGCTGTGATGGGGGCGGCAGCGAGATCCCGTCCGCAACCATCGGGCTGGGTGAGTTTGAAGTGACCATGACCGGCAACATGACCATCACTGGTGATGAGGTCGTGGGCAATGAGAACGCCAACGGCTACCTCTGCAAACCCAATGTGCGGATTCGGTACAATGGTGCAGCCAGCGAGATTAAATACAATTTTGCCGGTGTCTTTGCGGCAAAAATTGATAAGACCGCGCTGGAACTGACCAATGGAAAAGAGGAGATCTCCTCTAAACTGACAAAGACTTATGTGCCGCAGTTCCGTGCAAAGGCCAGTGGGTACGGTTCTTTTAAGCAGGGCGTACCCTTCAAGCTGTATGTGACCCTGCAAGGCAGGACAGCTGAGTTTGCTCTGACGAGTGACGGCAAGGTGACAGTCTCCGCTGTCGATAAAGTCTAATATCCCCCAAGAGCCCGAGGTGCACCTGCACCCCGGGCTTTTTTGCGCCCAAATTTTACATTGGGGCCAAAACATGTCCAAACAATTTACCTCGATTTTTCCCGCTTGTGGTCGAAGCGGCTTACCGACTGGGATACAATAGTACCGTACCCAGGGAAAATACGAGAACAAGAGCCGGGAGCGGAAAACCCGGATGTTTGGAGGACAAATATTATGAAAAAGATCACGCGTCGTTCGTTTCTCACTGTCTGCGGTGCTGCTGCTGCCGCTGCTGCCCTGACCGCCTGCGGCGGCTCTGCTTCTTCTTCTGCCTCTACCGCTGCAAGCTCCACTGCCTCTTCCGCCGCTGCTGCCCTGTCCGGCAACATTGCTACCGGTGGTTCCACCTCTATGAAAAACGTTATCGCTGCCCTGACCGAAGGCTTTGCTGAGGTTGAGCCGGATGTCACTGTCAGCTACGACCCCACCGGTTCCGGCGCAGGCATCACCGGTGCTGCCGATAAGACCCTGGACATCGGCCTGTCCTCTCGTGCCCTGAAGGACGACGAGAAGGCTGACGTGGATGGCACCACCATCGCTCTGGACGGCATCGCCATCATCGTCAACAATGCAAGCAAGGTCGAGGATCTGACCGTTGACCAGCTCAAACAGATGTTCACCGGCGAGATCACCAACTGGTCTGAGGTGGGCGGCGACGACGGCGAGATCGTTCTGATCGGCCGTGAGGCTGGCTCCGGCACCCGTGATGGCTTTGAGAGCATCGTGGAGGTCAAGGACAGCTGCAAGTACGCGCAGGAGCTGACCGCTACCGGCGCTGTCATCAGCGCTGTGGAGGCCAACCCTCTGGCCATCGGCTACGCTTCCCTGTCCGCTGTGGGCGACACCGTGAAGATGGTCACCGTTGGCGGTGTGGAGTGCAGCGAGGAGACCGTTAAGGACGGCAGCTACGAGGTGCAGCGTCCCTTCGTGTTCGTCACCAACAAGTCTGTCACCCTGTCTGAGCAGGCACAGGCATTCTTCGACTTTGCCACCAGTGCCGATGCTGCTGACCTGATCCGCACTGCCGGTGCTGTTCCTGTGAATGAGTAATTGCGGAAAGCAATGATGCTATGAACAACAAAAAGATTTCTCTTCCCAGAACCCCTGCTGAGTGGCTGGAAGCGGTGATGAACTTCATCTTCTTCCTCTGCGGCATTCTGGCGGTGAGCTGTGTGCTCCTGATCTCAGTGTACATGGTCCTCTCCGGTGTGCCTGCCATCCGGAAGATCGGGCTGTTCCGGTTCCTGTTCGGCACCCGGTGGGCTTCCACCGCTGCCGACCCGGCCTACGGCATCCTGCCCTTCATCCTGTCCAGCGTTTACGGCACGCTGGGTGCCACCGTGATCGGTGTGCCCATCGGCCTGCTGACGGCGGTGTTCCTCTCCAAGGCCGCAGGCCCGAAGGTGTGCACCGTGGTCGTGACCGCCATTGAGCTGCTGAGCGGCATCCCCAGCGTTGTGTTCGGCCTGCTGGGCATGCAGGTGCTGGTGCCCGCCGTGGCCAAGACCTTTGGCAAGGCCTCCGGTGCCTGCCTGCTGAGCGCCATCGTGGTGCTGGCGGTGATGATCCTGCCCAGCATCGTGTCGGTGTCGGTCACAGCGCTCAACGCTGTGCCGCCGGAGTATGAGCAGGGCAGCCTGGCTCTGGGCGCAACGGATGTCGAGACCTGGTTCAAGGTCAGCGTCCCCGCTGCCAGGAGCGGCATTGCCGCCGGTATCGTGCTGGGAATCGGCCGCGCCATCGGCGAGGCCATGGCCGTGATGATGGTGGCTGGCAACAGCCCCAACATGCCGGACAGCCTGTTCCGCAGCGTCACCTTCCTGACCACCGCCATTGCCAAGGAGATGAGCTACGCCAGCGGCCTGCAGAAACAGGCGCTGTTCAGCATTGCGCTGGTGCTGTTCGTCTTTATCATGGGCATCAATATCCTGCTCAATGTTGTGCTGAAGGGAGGAAAGCGCGATGAATAACAGTGCTTCTGCCTCCCGCCGCACCTGGAACCGCGTGATGAACGCTCTGGTCCGGGCCTCGGCTGTGCTGGTCATCGTACTGGTGGCAGGCATTCTGGGCATGGTGCTGGTGCGGGGCATCCCGCACATCAGCTGGAAATTCCTGACCACCACCGCCAGTGTGCTGAAGGGCACAGACGGCATCCTGCCTGCGATCCTCAACACGCTGTATGTCATCCTGCTGACGCTTCTGATCGTGCTGCCGCTGGGTGTGGGCGCGGCCGTTTACCTGACCGAGTACGCCCAGAACCGCAAGGTCATTTCAGTGATCGAGTTCACCAACGAGATGCTGGCGGGCATCCCCAGTATCATTTACGGTCTGGTGGGGATGCTGGTGTTCGCCCAGACGCTGGGCTTCCAGACCTGCCTGCTCTCCGGCAGCCTGACGCTGGTGATCATGAACCTGCCCACCATCATCCGCACCACCCAGGAATCCCTGAAAACGGTGCCCCAGGGCTACCGTGAGGGCGCGCTGGGTCTGGGTGCGGGCAAGTGGCACATCATCCGCACCATCGTGCTGCCCTGCAGCATCGACGGCATCGTGACCGGCTGCATCCTGGCAGTGGGCCGCATCGTGGGCGAAAGCGCCGCGCTGCTCTTCACCGCCGGTGCCGCCGAGGTCATTGCCAACGGCGTGCTCAAGGCCTACACCTCCAACGGTGCCACCCTGTCGGTGCTGCTCTACCTCCGTGCCTTTGAGGACGGCGATTTCGACTCCGCCTGGGCCATCGGCGCAGTGCTGCTGGTGCTGGTGCTTGCCATCGATCTGGCAGCCCGGCTGGCCAAAACCAAACTGAAACAGAAGCAGTAAATAACTCCCTCCGTCATCGCTGCGCGATGCCACCTCCCTCACGGAGGGAGGCTTATCCTGCCCGCAACGCAAAAGGCTCCCTCTCAGAGGGAGCTGGCGCGGCATAGCCGCGACTGAGGGAGTCAATACAAGAGGAAAACTATGGAAAACGTATCACCCATTATCACAGCCAAAAACCTGAATCTCTGGTACGGGGATTTCAAGGCGCTGAAAGATATTTCGCTGGACATGGGCGAGCGGGAGATCACGGCCCTTATCGGCCCCTCCGGCTGCGGCAAGTCCACCTTCCTGAAGACCCTGAACCGGATGAACGACCTTGTGCCCGGAGTCCGCATCGAGGGCGATGTCCGCCTGAAAGGGCAGGACATCTTTGCCCGCGAGATGCAGCCCACCGAGCTGCGCCGCCGGGTGGGCATGGTGTTCCAGAAGGCCAACCCCTTCCCCATGAGCATCTACGATAACATCACCTACGGCCCCAGGCTGCACGGTGTGCACAATAAGGCAGAGCTGGACGAGCTGGTGGAAAGCTCCCTGAAGGGTGCCGCCCTCTGGAACGAGGTCAAGGATCGCCTGAAAAAGAGTGCCCTGGGCCTTTCCGGCGGCCAGCAGCAACGCCTGTGCATTGCCCGCGCCCTGGCTGTCAAGCCCGAAGTCCTGCTGATGGATGAACCCACCAGCGCTCTGGACCCCGGCTCCACCATGAAGGTGGAGGAGCTGATGAGCGAGCTGAAAAAGAACTACACCGTGGTCATCGTGACCCATAACATGCAGCAGGCAGCCCGTATCAGCGACCGCACCGCCTTCTTCCTGCTGGGCGAGCTGGTGGAAGCCGGCCCCACGGCGCAGATCTTCAGCACCCCGCAGGATAAGCGCACCGAGGATTACATTTCGGGCCGGTTCGGCTAAGGAGAAAAACGCAATGAGCAACCGTACACAATACGAAAACGACCTTGCCGCCCTGAAAACGGCCCTGGCCGAGATGGGTCAGAGCGCTGCCGATGCCGTGGAAGCTGCAATGGAAGCCCTCTGCACCGCCGATGCCGAGGCTGCCGCCGCCGTGGCGCAGGGCGATGGCCGCATCAACAACATGGAGCGGGACATTGAGCACCGCTGCATGACCCTGCTGCTCCGCCAGCAGCCGGTGGCAGGTGACCTGCGCCGCATCTCCACCGCCATGAAGGTGGTCACGGATGTGGAGCGCATCGGCGACCATGCCTCCGATATCGCGGAGATCATCCCTCATCTGGTCATTGTCCGCAAGGAGGGCGACCCTGCTGTGAGCCAGGCCATCAGGATGGGCCAGAAGGCGCACAAGATGATCCTGGATGCCCTGAATGCCCTGACCTCTGAGAATGAGCAGGCCGCCCTCAGGGTCATTGCCGCCGACGATGAGGTGGACTACGATTTCAACGCTATCAAGCATACGCTGGCGCAGGAGATCGCCGCCGACCCCGGCAAGGTGGATGCCGCCCTGGATCTGCTCATGGTCATCAAGTACCTGGAGCGCATCGGTGACCACGCCGTGAATCTGGCCGAGTGGGTGGAGTTCGTCCGCAGCGGGCGTTATCATAACGAAAATATGTTCTGATCTTTTGTTTCTGTAAAAATTTGAGCTATTTGCAATTATTTCTGTGCCCCGCCCGTATTATAGGCAGAAAGGCTTCCCCAGAAAGCCTGATGAACTGGCTGCGGCGGGTGTCGGCATCCCCCTGTCCCCGCCCGCCGCTGCCGCAACGGAGGGTTTTACGCTATGGTACAGACCAAGAATTTCCCGCTGGAAACGCGCGGCGAGGCGGTCAGCCGCGAAGCGCTGGTCCAGGCGGCATTACAGGAGATCACCCAGAATTACCGCGAAGCAAGCCTTTCCAATGTGGCCCGCAGCTACGGCGTTTCGCTGGCGTATGTCAGCGAGTGCGTCCGGGCCCAGACCGGAAAGACCTATAAGGAGCTGCTGCAGAAGCACCGGATGGAGACCGCCGCCCGCCTGCTGCGCCGCAGCGACCTGAACATCCAGCAGATCATCACCCAGGTGGGCTACGAGAACACCAGCTACTTCTACCGCCTGTTCCATGAGCGGTATGGCCAGAGCCCCCGGGAGTACCGCCGGGCACGCAGCCAGCGCACATAAGCGCATCAGTGAACGACCCTCTCCGCCTTTGCAGCAGGCTTTGACGGAGAGGGCCGTTTTGTGTTATATTAAAGCAGAACGATCAGGGCGGGCAGCGGCCTGCCGGAAGAGAGGTTGGATGAAGATGTTTCGTGGAGCAAGACGTGCAGATCTGGATGCGATCCTGAAAATTTATGCCCGTGCCCGGCAGGCGATGGCGGATTCCGGCAACCCCACCCAGTGGGGAGATCATTTCCCGCCGCAGGAGCTGCTGGAAGAGGACATTGATTCCAACCGGCTGTTCCTCTACCTTGTCAACGGCGAGCTGGAGGGCGTGTTTGCCTTCATCCTTGGCCCGGACCCCACCTATGCCCGGATCGAGGATGGCAAGTGGCTGAACGATACCCTGCCCTACGGCACCATCCACCGGCTGGCTTCGGCGGGCAGGCACCCCGGCGTTGCCGCCGCTGTGATCACCTGGTGTCTGGAGCACTGCGAGAGTCTGCGGGCCGACACCCACGCCGACAATAAGATCATGCAGCACCTGCTGGAAAAGAACGGCTTTACCAAGTGCGGCATCATCCATGTGGAGGACGGCACGCCCCGCATTGCCTACCAGAAAATGTCCCTTACCCTGCCTTTGCGCCGGGATTGAACCGCAAAAATGCGCCGCCCCACCGGAAACGATGGGGCGGCGCTGTTTTTATATCGGTTTGTCAAGAGCTCTCCCTTTGGGAGAGCTGTCGAGCAAAGCGAGACTGAGAGGGTGAGCCCGCTTTCAGGAAATCGGATCTGTCATCTGACTTTCAAGCGTGGGTTCGACCACCGCATCCTCTTCCGGCGTGGGCTGGAAATACTTCTCGTACAGCTCCATGCCGATGCGGTAGCCCTGCCACACGATGACTGCCGTGCCTGCACCGGCCACGCCGATGATGGCGGCAGTGCCCAGAATGCTGGGCACGCTCTCGATGGTGGCATCCCGGTACTGGGCTTCCACGGTCACGGTGCTGCCCTTGGCCACGGTGCCTGCCGGGATGGTAAAGCTCTCCTCGTTGTAGGCGACCGCCGGGTTGCCCAGCAGGCTGGCTTCATCCATGGCCCACAGGTCGAACACCATGCCCTCGGGCACGGCGCTCTGGTTCAGCGTCACCTTGACCTCGGCATCCACCGGCACGTTGGCGCTGGTCATGGCTTCGCCGCCGTTGTAGGTGAACGTGCCGCCCTTCACCGTCAGGGTGTAGGTGGGGGCTCCGGGAGTGGGGTCAGGTGTGGGTTCGGGCTTCGGGTCGGGAACAACGATTTTGGTCGAGTTCAACTCCACATCGCTGTCGGGCATCTCAAAGCACACCACGGTCTTGTCGGTTTCACCGTTCGGGTAGTAGCTGTTGAATGCCTTGCCGATTTTTTGACCGTTGATATTTGTAATATCTGCATCCGCTTTTACGGTGAGGACGGTGCCTGCGTAGGAATACAGATCCCATGCGGAGCCCTGCACCAAATCATAGGTGGTCTCATTGTAAACAAGAGGAAGCGTGTCGTTTACCTTCACGATGGCTCCACCATTCACGGTAACAGAGCGATAATTTCCGCTCAGCACGGTTTCATGGGTGAAAATGCTGTCTTTTCCGTTGAATGCACCGCCGGTTATCTCGCCGTTGTTATAATACAGACCGGCTGCAAATGTGCCGCCCTCGATTTTATGCGTTTTAGTGGGATCGCCATTAGGCCAACCATTTGCTGCCAGAGTATTGAAAATGCCATCTTCGATGATGCTGCCTTCGTTAACAATGCCGCATTTCACTGCATCCAACTGGCCGGTTTTATTGACGGGGTCGGTAAATCGGAAGTTGTAGGTTTTTCCGCCGGTCAGATACAGTGTGCCATGGTTCATGCCATCGTATACTTTATTAACCTTCCAGCCGTCACCATAATAATTATAATAATTGCCATCGACCTCAAAAGGAGCATCGACTATAACCGGTGTGCCATCACTGTCCATGATAAGAGGCAAACCATGGGAAGCCTGGTTCAGTATGATATCCGCTTCCGGATCAAGAGCACTCACAGAATTAAGAAATTCTATATTGATGCGCACGGTGTTTTTGTTGGAAGAATCCGGATATAGAGGATCACCGTTTTCAAGTAAAATGCGGTTGATATCAAGGATGGGTTTACTGGCGGTAATGGTATTATTCCCGGTCTGGACTGCATAAAGTTTGTTGCCCCAGTCGCCGGACGCAAGGCCGTTGACCGCTGTGATAGAACCGGTTCCGTTCAGGATGACTGTTTTGAATGTGCCTGCACCTTCACCAGTGGGCGTGTTTTTGAACGCGCCGCCGGTCAGCTTGGCACCGGGTTCAACCACCAAATGGACATTCGGGTTCAGGGGGCGCAGTGCGTTTTCCTCACCGGAAAAATCATAACTGCCGCTTTCCAGCGTCAGCGTTTTATTGCTCTTCTCAAACTTCCAGCCGTTGCCGCTGTAATCCTGGGTGCCGCCCTTGGTGCCAACGGGGTAGCCGTTTTCGTCGATCACCAGCCGGGTCAGCTTGCTCAGGGTAACGGTGGCCGCATTGGCGGGTGGTGCGGTGAAAGTGACAGAAAAATAACCCGTACCATCATCGTAATATCTTGCACTTGGTGCCCAATCTTCTAACAAACAATGTGTGTCGTTTGTGTTTCCGAATGTAACATCAATAGGAAATAATATTGCTTGACGGTTAAGGAAAAAAATATGGATGGTGATGCTGGTATTATGGTCGGAATTGGGAATGACATAACCGCTGTTGCCGAAATAATTGATTCCTGCATCGATACACTCATAGCTGCCATTCTCCGGGAAATTCACATTCAAGGTATAGCCGCTAGCGACAGTGTCACCCGCTGGTTTTTTATCAAAAATGCCGCCCTTTATGGTGCCGTTGTTGGTAACGGTAGATCTAAACGTGCCATTTTCAATCTTGCCGTCAGATTCATTGGAAACGGAAGAAAAAAGGCCGCCGGTAATAGTACCATGATTTGTGAGAGAAGAGGAAGAAGAAAATTGACCGCCACTGATTTTTCCGTTATTTATCACAGTGTTGTCGAAAATTCCCCCAACAATGATTGCATCTTCTCCAATCGTGAGTTTACATTTGGTGATAGGTTCATAGCCGGAAATAATTGAAAAAAATCATATTCTGTCGGGCTGTCAGGATGCAGGTCAAGCGTTTGTGTAGAACCGTCATAGCTCCAGCCATCACCAGAACAATCTTCATCATGGTTTTTACCGGAACCGACAGGATAGCCATCTACAATTTTTAATTGGCCGTCTTTCTCCGCCCATGCTGTGATTGCCGACACAGGCAGGAGCGTTACCGCCATGCACAGCGCCACCAGAAGGCTGATAAGTCGTTTCTTCATAGGGGGTCCCTCACTTTCTTTGGGCCGGAAGTGGAGCTCCGGCAAAAATGGATGCTCTTACTTCCTTAAATACACGCCGCGCGAAATCCTTTCACCCTTTTTCAAAAAAATTTGAAAAAAAAAAAAAACGAACTGCAAAACAGTCCGTTTTCGGGTCATCTTTCGTAATGTGTCCAAAGGCTTAAAATCTTGATGGCTGCCATTCCACAGCCGATTCGTCAACACAATCTTCCAGTGGTTCGGCCTTGGCCGCCATGAGCTTTTCCCGCATTCCCGGCATGGAGACGAGATAAAGCGTTTCCACAATGCCGCTGTAATCTTCCTCGGGAAGCAGGACAGCGTTGCCATCCTTGGTGGTCGTCATCGTGCATCACCTCTTAATATACATGATAACGTACCTACTGCTAGAGGTCAAGCCTTTTCCACTGAACTGGGGGCTTGTGGAACAAAAAATACGGCAGTTTGACAGTGGTGGATAATCCCTTGACAAATCGTTTAAAATTGACTATACTACAAATAGAAAAGGTGCTGACGAGCAATGTTTGGTCAGCTTCCCGTTTCTAGTGGATCAAAAAAGATTGACCGTTTGAGTTGGGGAACTGTGGCGGTCAATCTTCTTTGTTTTTATCGCTCTTCTCGTGAGAAATCTTCCAGCCAGCATCAAATGCGGCTTTTGCAACGGTGACAAGCAGAGCCAGCAAACTGATCACTACCGTCAACAGAGCACAAACTTCTGTCAGAGACATTCGACATCCCTCCCTTCGCCTGAAAGGCTCCGGGAAAGGGTACAAAATCAAAAAAGTTCCGTTTCCCGGAGCAACATTGCCGCTTGCGCGGCGTTGTAAGCACACCAGGAGCGAGAAGCATGACCACCTGCATTGCAGACAGCACCTTTTTTCCTGCTGTTACCAGCATTAAAAACAGTATATCATAGGATTTGACAATTTTCAATTGAAACCGAGCGCTCCCGGATGCTTCTGATGAAGTATCCGGGGGCGTTTTTTCGTGGAACTGGGGGCTTGTGGAGCGGGGGCAATCGTTCTATAATACAAGCTGTGAAATGAATCACAAAAGGGGTGGAACGTATGGACAAAAAACTGAACGAGGCCGTGGCGGCGCTGCGGCCCCAGATGGTGGCGGCGCTCCAGCGGCTGGTGCGCAGGCGCAGTGTGGAGGCCGACCCGCTGCCGGGCAAGCCCTTTGGCGAGGAGGTGGATGCCTGCTTTGCCGAGGCGCTGGCCCTCTGCCATGAGCTGGGCTTTGAGACCACCGACATGGATCGATACATCGGCTGGTGCGAGATCGGCACCGGAGACGAGATGGTGGCGGTGCTGGGGCATCTGGACGTAGTGCCCGAGGGCGAGGGCTGGCATCACCCGCCCTACGCCGCCGAGATCGAGGGCGGCAGGCTGTATGGCCGGGGTTCCATTGACGACAAAGGCCCGGTGGTGGCCAGCCTGTTCGCGCTGAAGGCCATCCGGGATCTGGGCATTCCGCTCAACCGCCGTGTCCGGCTGCTGTTCGGCCTGAATGAGGAGACCAACGACCGGGATGTGCTGTACTACAAGGCCCACGGCGGGGAGATCCCGGTGCTGGGCTTCACCCCGGACGGCGAGTATCCGCTCATCAACGGCGAAAAGGGCATCCTGAACGAGAGCTATGCCGTGCAGCTGCACCAGACCGGGGCCTGGCAGCTGAGCAGGGTGCAGGGCGGCGTGGCCGGCAATGTGGTGCCGGACTACGCCTGCGCTGTGCTGACCGCCCCGGCGGGGGCCGCCCTGCCGGATGCGGAGCACATCACCGTGACAGCCGTCCCCGGCGGCTATCAGGTGGAAGCGGTGGGCGTTTCGGCCCACGGCAGCCACCCGGAGCAGGGCGAAAACGCCATCGGACGGCTGGTGTGCTACCTCGACCGGCTGCCGCTGGAGGGGGATGCCAAGCAGGCCGTGCACTTTCTGGCCGAGAAGCTGGGCACCGACCCCTACGGCGAGCGCCTGCTGGGCCACCGGCTGGAGGATGCGCTCTCCGGCCCCATGAGCTGCAACTGGGGGCTGATCGAGGGCGACGCGCAGCATCTGTGGGTCAAGCTGAACTACCGCTATCCCGTGACCATGGAACGGGCAGACTGCCAGCCCGCTGTGCAGGCCGCCTTTGAGGCCGCAGGCTGGGCGCTGGATGGGCAGGTGCACAAGGAAAAGCTCTACTACCCTGCCGAGACCCCGCTGGTCAGCGCCCTGCTGGAGGTTTACCGGGATGCCACCGGCGACAATGCCCCGCCCAAGTGCATCGGCGGCGGCACCTACGCCAAGATGCTGCCCAATGTGGTGGCTTTTGGCCCCCTGTTCGCGGGTGACCCGGTCACAGAGCATCAGCCCGATGAATGCATCGATCTGGAACGTCTGGTGCAGAACGCCCAGATCATTGCAAACGCCATTGTCAAGCTGGCAAACCTGCCGCTGGAATAAGAAGGAGGACGGGACTATGAAGATCACGCAGGTGCGGCTGGGCCGCATTTCCACCCCGCTGCGGGTGCCGTTCAAAACGGCACTGCGCACTGTGAACAGCGTTGAGGATGTTATCGTGGAGCTCCACACCGATACCGGTGCGGTGGGCTACGGCGAAGCACCCCCGACCGGTGTTATCACCGGCGACACCACCGGGGCCATCCTCGGTGCCATTCAGGATCATATCGCCCCTGCCCTGCTGGGCCGCGACCTCGATGAATTTGAGGATCTGACCGCCGCTGTGCAGAAGGCGCTTGTCCACAATACCAGCGCCAAGGCCGCTGTGGACATGGCCCTGTGGGATCTGCTGGGCCAGAAGTACAGCGCCCCTGTTTACCGGATGCTGGGCGGTGCCCGCAGGAACATCGTGACCGATATCACCATCAGTGTCAACCCGCCGGAGGAGATGGCCCGGGATGCCCGCACCGCCGTCCAGCGCGGCTACGACTGCCTGAAGGTCAAGGTAGGCATTGACCCTGAGCTGGATGTGGCCCGCCTTGCCGCGGTGCGGCAGGCCGTGGGCCGGGACATCAAGCTCCGCATCGATGCCAATCAGGCCTGGAACGCCAAGCAGGCGGTCCGCATCCTGAACCAGATGCAGGAGAAGGGGCTGGACATTGAGTTCGTGGAGCAGCCCGTGCCCGCCGCAGACCTTGAGGGGATGCAGTATGTCACCCGCCATGCCGATGTGCCCGTGCTGGCCGACGAGAGCGTGTTCAGCCCGGCAGATGCCCTGCGGATCATGCAGACCGGCGCGGCCGACCTGGTGAACATCAAGCTGATGAAGTGCGGCGGCATCACCAATGCCCTGCGCATTGCCGCCGCCGCTGAGGTGTACGGCGTGGAGTGCATGATCGGCTGTATGCTGGAAGCAAAGATCTCGGTCAACGCCGCTGTGGAGCTGGCCTGCGCCAAGAAGATCATCACCAAGATCGACCTTGACGGCCCGGTGCTCTGCAGCGAGGACCACATCCTCGGCGGTGCCGTGTTCGACGAAAAGAACATCACCGTCTCCGACGCGCCCGGCATGGGCATTCAGGGCTTTGTACCCGGCAAGGTGTCCTATCTCGACTAAAACAGGAACAGACCGCATCCTGAAACACACGGGGTGCGGTCTCTTTTTGTGAATCTGTATTTCATATACGGACAGTGAAAAAAGCTCGTGTCTGTATATGTTGAAATGAAAAACAAAAAAAGCGGGCAAAATCTTTGACTTTTCGGCCTTCGAGGCGTATAATCGTACTTGTTCCGTGTAGAGGAATGGGAAAACTGTGCGCAATAGGCGCACAATCTGGATAGGGGAGTAGAAAAGTTATGAAAACGTTGAAAGCGGTTGCGGCAAGGTACAACGCTACCAGCCTGATCCTGCGCATCGTCATCGGCCTTGCGGTCGGTGCGGTGCTGGCACTGGCGGTGCCCGGTGCGGGCTGGGTGGAAGAGTTCGGCAGCCTGTTCGTGGGTGCCCTGAAGGGCATTGCCCCGGTGCTGGTGTTCGTTATCGTGGCCAGTGCGCTGGCGCAGGGCACGTCCAGGCTGGACCGGCGCTTTGGCACGGTCATCTGGCTGTACATGCTCACCACCTTCCTGGCCGCCGCCATTGCGGTGGTGACCAGCTTCCTGTTCCCTCAGACCGTCGTTCTGGCCGAGGCGGCAGAATCCGAGGTTGTGCCCCAGGGTCTGGGCGAGGTGATGAACACCCTGCTCACCAACTTTGTGGCAAACCCCGTCAGTGCCCTGCTGAACGGCAATTACATCGGCATCCTGTTCTGGGCCTGCCTGTTCGGCCTGGCCATGAAGAAGTACGGCGCAGACAGCACCAAGCTGTTCCTGGCGAACACAGCGGATGCAGTTTCCCAGATCGTCCGCTGGATCATCAATCTGGCACCCTTCGGCATCATGGGCCTTGTGTACACCAACGTGTCCAGCAACGGCCTGTCCATCTTTACCCAGTACGGCAGGCTGCTGCTCCTGCTGGTGGGCACCATGCTCTTTATGGCACTGGTCGTCTCGCCCTTTATCATCTTTGTGTATCTGCACTGCAACCCGTATCCGCTGGTGCTCCGCTGCCTGCGTGAATCCGGCCTGACCGCCTTCTTCACCCGCAGCTCTGCCGCCAACATCCCGGTCAATATGGATCTGTGCGAAAAGCTGGGGCTGGATAAGGATATGTATTCCGTCTCCATTCCGCTGGGCGCTACCATCAATATGGATGGTGCCGCCATCACCATTACCATTATGACGCTGGCTGCGGCCAATACGCTGGGCATTCAGGTGTCCCTGCCCGCCGCCATCCTTCTTTCGGTGATGAGTGCTCTGGGTGCCTGCGGCGCTTCCGGCGTGGCTGGCGGCTCCCTGCTGCTGATCCCCATGGCCTGCTCCCTGTTCGGCATCTCCAATGATATCGCCATGCAGGTGGTCGGTGTCGGCTTTATCATCGGCGTGGTGCAGGATTCCGTGGAAACTGCCCTGAACTCCGCCGGTGACGTGGAATTTGCCGCCACTGCGGAATATCACCAGTGGCGCAGGGAGGGCAAGCCCCTGCCGGCGTTCCTGTGCAAGTGATGCAAAACTGAAACGGCTTTTCAAAGGCTGCTGTGCTGCTGGCACGGCGGCCTTTTTGTTTGGAACTTTTTTCTGGGCATTTTGCACAGGAAAGCCCTCGTCCTGTTTGAAATTGACGGATTCTGACGGATTTTGCATGAGAGTATCCCCTTTTGCAGAAGAAATTCTGGGCAAAACGGAGAGAAAAGCTGAAAAAACTTTCCAAACAAGGCTTCAATCGTCCATGTATACAAGAACTTTATTTTTTATAAAAAACGTTTTGTGCTAGTTGCGCAAAGAACGAAAGAACGTTAAAAATGTATCACTAAATTCATAGTTTGTTCATAGAATTTATAAAACGATTTCATAATTGAGTGGCATAATATGGCCATCCTCAGAGAGGGGAACAAAAGAACGAAGGGTTCTGAACGGTTCCGCTCTGAGGATGCAGGGAGATAGAGGCCCTGCCAAAAAACACAATGACATTTACCGATATACGGAGGATATTTATTATGATGAACAAGAACACTGCTATTCTGGACAACACTATGATGGACGCTTACCTGACTGTCACCGAGGGCGTGTCCGATAACTGCGGCATTGGCCTGGCTTTTGCAAGCCTGCTCGAGAGCGCAAAGAAGAACTTTGTCAACCAGAGCAACCGCCGTGCTGTCAATGCAAGCTTTGCCGGCTGATCTTCTCCAATTTGCCGGTTGAAGATTCTCCTTCTTTTTTTGTTACAGCTGCTGCCACACTGTAATATGAACTGAAAAGCCCGGAACCACCTGCCGCCATAGCAGGTACGGTTCCGGGCTTTTTTGCTGTGTGGGTTCGGTCAGCGCAGGGGGGTTAAGCCGTCAGCCTGGCTTTCTGCAGCGCGGCCACGATCAGCGGAATGAGGATGAGCTGCGCCACGATGCCGGGCACGGCAGTGAGCACCGCACCGGACAGGAACGCGCTGAACGGGAAGCTGGAGCCGGACAGACCGGCCAGCACAAAGCGCACCGCACCCCAGACAAGGCGGCCTGCCACCATCGAGGTGACAAGGGTGGCGTAGGTCATGGGCAGGGTGTGCTGCACCTTGCGGTACATGAAACCGGCCACAGCGCCGTATGTGGCCAGCTCAAAGGCCATGGCGATGGCAATGGGGTACATCGGGGGCATCCCGAACAGCACCGAGCGGAGCAGCGGGGCGGCAAAGCCCAGTGCCAGGCCCAAGGGGCCGCCCAGCACGAAGCCAGCCAGCAGCACCGGGAAGTGCATGGGGCAGAGCATATTGCCGATCTGAGGCACATGGCCGGTGATCATGGGCAGCACAAAGGCCAGTGCCAGAAACAGTGCGGCCAGCACCAGATCATGGGTCGTGGAACGGGTCTTGGTATTCATCAATGATTCCTCCTGAAAATGCACAGACAAAAAGGGCCTGCCGCCAGCACGCGCGCCAGCGGCAGACCCCTTCATGGTGTCTGTTTCAAAATAATGTTTGCGGGGAGAAACACGGGCTTCGGCCCGCAAAGCCCCGGCTTCAGCCGGGAATTGTGCAAAAAGTATAGCAGATGCAAAGCCGCCTTGTCAAGCTCAGCGGATGAGGATGGTTACAGGGCGGTGTTTGCGGATTTTTGAAATTTGTAGATGTAATAAAAGGAATCTTCACCGGGGCCTTCTGCAAATGTACTGTTACAGACATTGGGGTGAGAATAACCATTGTCGGAGGCTGCATTCAATTCGGCATCAGAAAGCAAGCCGGCCAAAAGCTGCAAAAATGTTTTGCGGGGGCAAAATGGCCCTGCATTTTCAACAAAAACGGGAACATTTACAAGCGATTTTGCCAAGGGATGTACATTTTGACGAAAGAACCTTGACGTTTTTGCATAGAATAGATAATATAGACTTGAGAAATAGCGCATCGGGGCGTACGGCCCGGGTGCGTATCATATCCGATGCAAACGCTGAGGTTCATACGGGAGGACCAAAGATGACAAATGCAGAAAAGCTTACCCTGGCAAAACACGCCTGCCACATCCGCATGGGCGTGATCGAGGGCACTCACAGCGCCAAGTGCGGCCATCCGGGCGGCAGCCTGGATATCGCCGAGGTGCTGGCGTACCTCTATTTCGTAGAGATGAAGGTGGATCCGAAGGATCCCAAGAACCCTGACCGCGACCGTCTGGTGCTCTCCAAGGGCCATGCGGCTCCGGCGCTGTACGCCGCGCTGGCTGAGCGTGGGTTCTTCCCGGTGGAGGACCTCAAGACCCTGCGCAAGATCGGCAGCTACCTGCAGGGCCACCCCAACATGAACAGTGTGCCGGGCGTGGATATGTCCACCGGCAGTCTGGGTCAGGGCGTGAGCGCCGCCTGCGGCATGGCACTGGGTGCCAAGCACGCCGGTAAGCCCATCAATGTTTACACCATCCTGGGTGACGGCGAGGTGGAAGAGGGTGAGTGCTGGGAGGCCTTTATGTTTGCTTCTCACTACGGCCTGTCCAACCTCTGCGTCATGCTGGACCGCAACCATCTGCAGATCGACGGCACCACCGAGACCGTGATGAACAGCGCCCCGCTGGAGGAGAAGCTGAAGGCCTTCAACTTCAACGTGCTGACCATCAACGGCCACGATCTTGATGCCATTGAGAGCGCCATCGCCGCTTTCCACGCTGAGAACGAAAAGCCCACCTGCATCATTCTGGATACCCTCAAGGGCAAGGGCGTTTCCTTTATGGAGAACTCCGTTGACTGGCACGGCAAGGGCCCCAACGATGAGGAATACGCACAGGCCATGCAGGAGCTGAATGCAGCTTACGCCGCGCTGGAAGAGGAGGACAAGTAAGATGGCAGAAGTGAAGAAGATCGCTACCCGTGACAGCTACGGCAACACCCTGAAGGAGCTGGCCGCCGAGGGCCACGACGACCTGGTGGTGCTGGACGCTGACCTGGCTGCCGCCACCAAGACCGGCATGTTCCGCAAGGCGCACCCGGACCGTCACTTCGACTGCGGCATTGCAGAGGGCAACATGATGGGCGTGGCCGCAGGTCTGGCCACCATGGGTTATGTTCCCTTTGTTTCCAGCTTTGCCATGTTTGCCGCAGGCCGTGCCTTTGAGCAGATCCGCAACTCGATCGCCTACCCCCGCCTGAACGTCAAGATCGGTGCCACCCACGGCGGCATCTCCGTGGGCGAGGACGGTGCTTCCCACCAGTGCTGCGAGGACTTTGCCCTGATGCGCAGCCTGCCCGGCATGACCGTGATCTGCCCCGCAGACGATGTGGAGGCCCGCGCCGCTGTGCGTGCCGCTTACGCCATGCAGGGCCCTGTTTACCTGCGCTTCGGCCGTCTGGCTGTGCCTGTGTTCCACGATGAGGCTACCTACCACTTTGAGCTGGGCAAGGGCGAGCAGATCACCGAGGGCAACGACATTGCCATCATCGCCACCGGTCTGATGGTCAACGAGGCCCGCCTGGCTGCCGAGCAGCTGGCTGCCGAGGGCATCCACGCCCGGGTCATCAACATCCA
>OBAM01001007.1_pt1 | contig 20237 bp, 19 predicted proteins | sample 1517751 | NCBI WGS metagenome assembly OBAM01 (sample SAMN04571703, study PRJEB22368) | human gut metagenome | biome: human gut; material: stool | host: Homo sapiens | place: Luxembourg | collected 2012-10-18
TGCTTTTTGCATACCACAGGGCCTTGCCCCTGATGACCTGCCCGCCGGGCTTCATTGCTCCGTCGCCGGGTGAATCGCGCAGATACCATAAATCCCAGCGGGTTTCGGCGTCGCCGCTGTACGGTCCGTAGCCGTCGATAAGCGCAGCTTCGCAGTGAGTAAGCACGTTCCCGCGGTCGATAGGGATATTGAGCCCCTGCGCCAGCTTGGCAACTAATTTACCTGCGGCATCGATCTGGCGGGGAGTGGGCGGAAACTTGCCGAACTCAGTATCTCTGCCGTTATGGGGCAGCGCGCCGCAGGCGCAGCAGAGAGCGATACCGATAGCGCCGGTATTGCGGTGCCACGTATGGCTTTTAAGCTCGGTGAGCTGCGTGCAGGTCTGGTAAATACTGCCGTCGGCGTCGATGTTGAAATGGTAGTCGTCGTAAAGCTGGCCGTAACGTCCTGCGGTCCAGTGCAGATAGATCTGCGAGATGCGGTTGTGTCCCAGAGCGACAAGTTCGGCGAGCTTGGCTGCCGTCAGCAGCGGTGCTGATGATATTTGCATTTGCATAGTAGAGATGCTCCTTTCCTGTGAGTTTGGAGAGCAGGCCATTATTTTAACGTACTCCGTTCAGCATTTTGATGTGCTGTGGCACCCTCTCACTCTTATATGGCTTTTTAGGCTCTGTTTTTTAACCTGCCGGTAAGAAAAATTTAAAAAGTGTAAAATTTGCTCTTCCAAGAAGCGGATAAAAATTATTTATGTAAAGGGGGTTAAAAATGACCTTGTAAAAAGCCATATAAGAGTAGGGGATATTATTGCTGACGCAGTAAGCATACCGAATCTTTTAAATCTTAAAGACCTTTAGCATCTCTTAAAGATTTTAAATCATTAAAATCTGTAAATCCTTCGTACATACTTATGATTTTGACTTGGAAGTTTTAAGTGTTAATAATGGTTTTGTATTACTGATCTGCGTTAGTATTGATACTTACACCCTAAATTCAGCGAAAGCAGGTAAAAAACATGAATGATTCTTTGGCTTCACAACAAAAATCTAAAAAGACGGGCGGCGATGTGCTGAGTGCCCGTCTTTTGTATTTGGCGCTGAAATGCCCCTTACTGCAGGGAAAACACTGCCAGACAGAGACTGTACGGCCAGTTGAGCCGCAGTCTGCCAGAACGGTGAAACCGCCGAAAAAGGACGATGCTTTAGTAGAGCTGCGTATCGTTTTGCCTTATGGTCTGCGTAAGCAGGCACAGGACGAGCATATCAACTGCAGCGCTTTGTTCCGCAGGGCGCTTAAGCGCAGTTTAACGTCACGCCGCAGTTCAGGCGCAAGGTGTGACTAGTGGATCATTTTACAGCGATCGAAAATGCGTGGCTGGAACCTCCGCAGAGTCTGGCGGAAGCCGTGTACAGCTGTGAATTGTGTAATGAGGCTGTTTGCGCCGGTGATTTTTATATCGAGCTGGATGGGATCATTATTTGTATAGACTGTCTGGACAGCCTGACGGCGCGGGAGCTGGCAGTAGAGGTGTTGAATAATAAGATCACCGCAGCAGAGTGAGATAAGGGGATGTATTGATGACAGTTACTTGCACAGAAACAGCGGAGTGTGATAAATGGGCCGAAATAGTGGCTTTAGCGCAGCAGGGCAATAAAAAGATGCTGGGGGTGATTTTGCAGGCTTTTGATATCAAACTGCGAAAAATAGCACATACCAGCGCTTATAAAGGTTTTGCCGAGGATGGCGAGCAGATCGAAAGGGTTGCCGTGGTAAAGGCGCTGGAAAAGTGGGGACAGCGGCAGGATTTCGAGAAGCTGCCGGCTTTTATCGTCAGTAAGTCGTATACGGCGCTCAGCAGTGAATGGAAACGCCGGCATAAGGATGAAGAAATGACCTGCCCTTATGAAATAGAAAGCGGCTGTGAATTTGCGGAGGAAGTGCTGACGGCAGATGCGGCGCAGACGACGCGTACTTATTTTGAACAGCAGCAACTGCAGCAGGATTTTGCGGAAGTGCAGGAACTGCTGGTACAGCTTTCGCCCAAACAGGAAGAATTGATCGAACTGCATTTTCTGGAAGGCTGGAGCAACGGCGAACTGGCACAGAGATTTGGCGTCAGTCCTGCGGCTATCAGTAAAACGATCAAAAAAGGGCTTACTAAGCTGCGGCAGCTGCTGCTTGCAGCGCATCAGGCCGAAAAACAGCGGGAAGCGGAAGAACTGCTGATGTAGATAAGCTGGGATATGGATCATCAGGCGCAGGCCGGCGGGCTGTTATGGTACTGCCGGACAGGGTGATCTGACTGGGAAATGCGTTTGCCGCCGCCTGGACAGAGAAACTCGTAAGTGCGCCTGACCATATAAGCCAATCAAAGGCTGAAAATATTGCGAAGGATGTGCTGAAAAATGGAGAGACCTTATGAACAGATACGGCAGATGGTAAAACTGTTTGAATATAACAGGCTGAAGCTGCGGTTTAGAAACGAAGATGAACGGGCCAGGTTTATTGATGGCTGGGCAGAACACTTCTGTGAAACGGACGATGCCGAATGGAATATTGCCGTGACTATTATGACTGCCCGCCGCCGCGAACCGAACTTCTATAATATGGAAAAAGCCATGCGTGAAGCGCAGGGCATAAGGAGGGAACGAGTATTTGATAAAGAGCGGAAAGAAATGCAAAATGGGGAAGTAAGCAGCTGGGAAGAAAAAGGGTATGACAAAAACAATAAGGTAGAAAACGAAAATAACGCTCTCAATACAGCGGACAGTGCACAAAAAAGAGCTTTGCATATGCAAGGCTCATATAATTTGAAAGCTACCCCGAAAACACCCGAAGAAATAGCGCAGGAAGCACTGCTGAGGTATGAGAGGAGGGGGAGAGGTTAAATAAAAATGTTTGAGATACAGCTCCATGATGCTATAATTAATTATCGCTTATATTAAGCGTGAGTTTAAAAGGGGTGAATTTATTTATGAATGAAAATAAAAATACTCAAGGGTTATATCAGACCTTATGGAATTCAGCAGATATTTTACGGTCCAAGATGGATGCTTCGGAATATAAAAGTTATTTACTTGGATTGGTGTTTTATAAGTATTTATCCGATAAAATGTTATATTATGCGGCTGATGTTTTAGAAGAGCCAACAAATGATGTAAAGAAAGCGTACCAAATTTATGATAAAGCGTATAACGATAATGATTTACATGATGATCTTTTAGCAAATATAAAAGACGAGTTTTTTTATTGTATTGAGCCAAATCTTACATTTACTAAAATGGTGGAAAGTATTTTTGATGGAACATTTCAACTTGAAAACCTTGCTCAAGCATTTAGAGATATTGAAGCCTCAAGTGAGATATATGAAAACTTGTTTGAGGATGTAGACCTGTACTCTAAAAAATTAGGGAATACACCCCAAAAAGCAAACCAAACGATTAGTGAAGTGATGAAACAATTAAATCAGCTGGATTTAGCTGGTTATACTGGCGATATGCTCGGTGACGCCTATGAATATTTGATTGGACAATTTGCATCAGACTCGGGTAAAAAAGCAGGGGAATTTTATACTCCACAGCCAGTTGCGAAGTTAATGACACAGATTGTCTTACATGGAAGAGAAAATAAAAAAGGTTTTACTGTATATGATGCGACAATGGGGTCTGGTTCTTTGTTGCTCAATGCTCGGAAGTATTCAAATGAGCCTGATACAATAGCTTATTTTGGGCAAGAGCTTAATACTTCAACTTACAACTTAGCACGAATGAATATGATTCTTCATAGCGTGTCGATAGAGAATCAGCACTTGCATAATGCTGATACCTTAGATCAAGATTGGCCTACAGAAGAACCGACAAATTTTGATGCAGTATTAATGAATCCTCCGTATTCGGCAAAATGGAGTGCGGATAAGGGCTTTTTGCAAGATCCTCGGTTTTCTAATTATGGTGTATTAGCTCCAAAGTCAAAGGCTGATTTTGCTTTTCTTCTGCATGGTTTTTATCATTTAAAAGATGACGGTATTATGGCAATCGTCTTACCTCATGGTGTTTTGTTTAGAGGCAATGCAGAAGGTAAAATACGTAAATCGTTGTTGGAGTCTGGATGTATTTATGCGGTTATCGGTTTGCCTGCAAATATTTTTTATAATACAGGCATTCCAACAACTATTATGGTATTAAAAAAATCTCGATCAACTAAGGATGTACTTTTTATTGATGCATCAAAATGTTTTACAAAAGGCAAGAATCAAAATTTAATGACGGATGATCATATTCAGAAAATTGTTGATGCATATATAAAAAGAGAAAATGTGGACAAGTTTACGCATATTGCTGATTTTGCAGAAATTGAAGAAAATGATTTCAACCTTAACATACCGCGTTATGTAGATACATTCGAAGAAGAAGAACCAATTGATATTGTTGAGTTAAGCAAAGAAATGAAAAATATTGATGCAGAAATTAAAAAAGCTGAAAGGGAACTTTTGGCAATGATTGGCCAGTTAGCGGTTACTGAAGAATCAAAAGATATCATTGAAGCTGCTATGGAGGTATTCCGTCATGAACACTAAAAGGGCACCAAAGGTGCGTTTTAAGGGTTTCACTGACGCTTGGGAACTGCGTAAGTTTGAAAGTATAGCTGCACGAGCATCATCTATAAGTGCTGACCCTACACTTCCTCGAGTTGAATACGAAGATATAATTTCAGGTATTGGACTGTTGAACAAGGATGTTAAATTGAAAGGAATTAGCAAACCGGGGATTGTTTTCAATCAGGGAGATATACTCTATGGAAAGCTAAGACCATATCTTCATAATTGGTTTTTGCCTTCATTTTCTGGGCTTGCGGTAGGTGATTTCTGGGTTTTACAGCCTAAAGATGCGGATAGCAGTTTCCTCTTTAGACTTATTCAGGGACAACAATTCGACGATGTTGCCAATCAGTCAATCGGAACAAAAATGCCTCGTGCGGACTGGAATTTGGTGTCAAAAACTTTATTCTTTGTACCAACTTCTATAGACGAGCAAGCCCTAATCGGCAGATATTTTCGTTCTATAGATAACCTTATCACCCTTCATCAGCGAAAATTAGACAAAATGAAGGAGTTGAAAAAAACTTTTTTGAATTTGATTTTTAGTCAGAAGTTGCGATTTCGTGGGTTTACTGACAGTTGGGAACTGCGTAAGTTGGGAGAAATCACAGAAAAAATAACAAGAAAAAACCAGAGTTTAGAATCCTTGCTTCCTTTAACCATTTCGGCTCAGCATGGGCTTATTGACCAAAATAGTTTTTTTAATAAGCAAATTGCAAGCAAAGATGTTAGTGGCTATTATCTCATAAAAAACGGAGAATTTGCCTATAATAAAAGTTATTCAAATGCTTATCCTTGGGGAGCTATTAAAAGATTGGATTTGCACGATAAAGGAGTATTATCTACACTTTACATTGTTTTTAAACCAACAAATGTTGAATCTAATTTTCTTGTTTCCTATTATAGTGCTGACAACTGGCATAAAGAAGTGTCTATTAGAGCAGCAGAAGGTGCGAGGAATCATGGTCTATTAAATATATCTCCACAAGACTTTTTTGAAACTAAATTGTTGATCCCTAACAAATATGAAGAACAAGAGAAAATTGGTGTTTTTTTCAAAAAGCTCGATAACCTTATCATCTTTAATCAAGATAAAATTAATAGACTGAAAAACGTAAAGAAAATACTGTTAAGAAATATGTTGATTTAAAATATCTAATACGCTGATAATTAAGAGGTTGACTGAAAATAAAAATCAGGAGGTATTTATGATGAAAAAAGGTCAATCTTCAATATTATTACATGAGTATTTTAAGGAATGGGTGTCTCTTTACAAAAAAGGCGCAGTACGTGATGTGACAATGCGAAAATACTTGATGACGCTTAAACATTTACAGCATTTAGCACCTGAAACCAAACTTTTGGCTCTGGATCGTAAAGAATATCAAAAATTATTGAACGATTTTGCTGAAACACATGAACGACAAACTACAATGGATTTCCATCATCAACTTAAAGGAGCCATACTAGATGCAATTGACGATGGGCTATTAAATCGTGATCCAACACGCAAAGTCGTAATAAAAGGTAAAGAAGCTTCGTCAAAAAAAACGAAATATCTTAATCAATGTGAACTACAAAAGTTAATATCACGATTAGAACTAAATGAAGAAATTAACTTTGATTGGCTAATTATGTTAATCGCTAAAACTGGACTTCGCTTTTCTGAGTCATTAGCAATTACTCCAGAGGATTTTGATTTTTCAAATCAAATACTAAATATATCCAAAACATGGAATTACAAATCACCAATAGGAGGATTTCAACCTACAAAAAACAAATCTTCTATAAGGAAGATACAGATGGACTGGCGAACAGCTATGCAATTTGCTACGCTTATAAAAAACCTCCCTCAAAACGAGCCTATTTTCGTTCGAGGGAGGACCTTTAATTCAACTATAAATGATAAGCTTGAAAGCTATTGTGCTGATGTGAGTGTACCAATAATATCTGTGCACGGTTTGCGACATACTCATGCCTCTTTGTTGTTATATGCTGGAGTATCTATTGCCAGCGTAGCAAGGCGACTTGGACATGCGAACATAACAACAACACAGCATACATATTTACATATAATTCAGGAACTAGAAAACAAGGATAACAATAAAATTGTACATTACTTATCTGGTTTGAATTAAGATAATAAAAAAGGCGCTAATGCGCCTTTTTTCATATGAACATATTTTTCAAGAAGATGGTTTTAAGTTTTGTTAGTTGATTTATTTTTTCTTGACGAAGAATGATTGTATCATCCAGCAGTTTAAAAAAGATTCCTACTTTTCTCTGTTCTTTCATTTTTGATGGTATAGGAATTATCATTTTAATAAATGTAGTATCCTTAATTGCAAGCCTATCAGATCTAACACCAGAGTCTCCATTTTGTTTCATAAATTTATGCCATTTTGTCGATGAAAAATAATATTCAAGATATCTGCCATCTACTATATCATGCGTGTGAAAAATATAATATAGCGGAGACATAATACCTGTTCTTCCTAGATTATTTCTTTTTATTGGGCCTACTGGGGCAGAAGTTGAAACGCGAGGATTATATACAAAATCTCCATTCCTTACGACATAATAGCCATTCATATTTTCATTATTAGAAATGTCTTTGTCAAAAAAATCTCTTTGGCTTATTATTCCAAGCTCAGCTGAATTAGTAAAAGTTTCAGTATATTTGCAGTCTTTGTTTTTCTCAATAACCTTATTTGATATTTCTTCCAATTTACGCAGTTCCCAACTGTCAGTAAACCCACGAAATCGCAACTTCTGACTAAAAATCAAATTCAAAAAAGTTTTTTTCAACTCCTTCATTTTGTCTAATTTTCGCTGATGAAGAGTGATAAGGCGGTCGATACCATAAAATAGTTGTCCAAGTGCTTGCTGCTCATCATATTGAGGAACGAGAATATGAATTTCGTTTATGGCTGTTCTTGACAAACTTGGAACACCGGTTGACTCATCTTTCTTTTTCCAGTTGATATTTTGGAATATAGCAAATGCAAAATTCAAGTCAACTTTTTCCTTCGGAATGGCGTAAAACAACGTATCTACCGTCCAAAATGGGGCATTCAAGATATAAGGTTTATCAATTGTGCCTTTTCTTCCAATTCCAATTGCATCTTTGTCATAGGATAAGGCTTCACTTACACTAAGCATATAACCACCCGTTCCATAGACAGGAATATCGCCTTCTGTTAGATGTTTGTAATCTCTACCACTACAAACATCGACCAACGCTTCCAACTTACGTTGTTTCCAAGCGATAAAAGATAGGTATGACTATATATAATTCAATATGTTATAATTATTAAATGGACAAAAGGGGCGTTGAGGAATGGACGTTAAATTCACATCTGAGTCAGAAATGGAAAGAAGTTTGATAAATGAGTTGGTTTCAGGAGTTTCCCAGTGGACTTATAGAGAAGACTTAAAAAGTGAAGCGGACTTGTGGAACAATTTTAAAAATAAACTTGAAAACAACAATGCAAATGTCTTAAAAGAAATCCCTTTAACAGAACAAGAATTTCAGCAGGTAAAAACACAGCTTACATTTCCAACTTTCGTGGATGCTGCAAAATGGCTCGCTGGTGAGAATGGTATAGCAAAAGTACAGGTGCAGCGCGAGGATGCATCGCTGGGTACAATTAGGCTGTCTGTATTATGGAGAGAAGATATTGCTGGCGGTCATTCTAGTTATGAAGTTGTTAGTCAAGTTAAAATCATGAAAAACGACGAAATGGATAGGAATCGTCGTTTTGATGTATCGCTGCTTATTAATGGCTTGCCGATGATACAGGTAGAGCTTAAAAACAGGGCGCATTCTTATATGGATGCATTCCGACAAGTACAAAAATATATGCAACAAGGTAAGTATACAGGTATTTTTTCGTGCTTACAGATGTTCGTTGTGTCTAATGGGACTGATACGAGATATATTGCATCGGCGGTTTGCGGAAAACTTAAAGAGCAATTTTTATCTACTTGGGTAGATAAAAATAATAAGCCGGTCAATAATTATTTGGATTTTACGGAACATGTGCTTTCTATACCTCAAGCGCATAAGATGGTGACTCAATATACTGTTATTGACAGTAAGAAAAAAGTGTTGATTTTGTTGCGTCCATACCAAATTCACGCTATCGAGGCGATTAAGGATGCAAGCAAGAGGAAGGAGTCTGGCTATGTTTGGCATACAACAGGGTCTGGTAAAACTTTAACAAGTTACAAAGTAGCACGTAATTTACTGCAAATTCCTTCCCTAGATAAAACTATATTTATCGTGGATCGCATAGATTTGGATCAACAGACGACATCGAGTTTTATTAGTTATGCTGAGCACGATGTAATTGAGATAGATGAAACAGACAATGTTACTGATCTGATAAAAAAATTGCTTTCTGCTGATAGAACAGTTATTGTAACAACAATTCAAAAATTGAATTATGTTATGCGTCGTTTTGAAGGACAGGAAGAAACTCCTAAATTTAAAAAGATGAGAAATCTTCGTTTAGCGTTTGTAGTTGATGAATGCCATAGAGCGATATCTCCTTTGAAGCAACGTGAAATTCAAAAGTTTTTTATTCGCTCTTTATGGTATGGGTTCACTGGGACTCCGATTTTTAAGGAGAATGCAAAAAAAGAAATAGGAAACCTTGCAAGAACAACGGAAGAGCAATATGGTAAGAGAGTCCATGAGTATACTGTTAAAGAAGCCATTCATGATAAGGCAGTATTAGGGTTTCAGGTAGAGTATAAAACTACAATATCAGAGGATGAGCTAAATGAGCTTGTTAGAGTAAGAAGACCTGGTGTAAATCCAGACAGTATGGAACGTCAAGATAAAGAAATGGTTTTGCGCAAGGAAGATTTTGAAAAAGCAGATCATATGCTAGAGGTATTGAATTCAATTGTAAATAAATCAAAAATCAAGTTTGGTTTGGATTTAGGAGTAGGAAAAACATATACAGCTTTATTAACAACTAGTTCAATTGCTAAGGCACAGAGATATTATCTACTTTTGAAAGAAATTAAAGAAGGAAAATCTAAAATTCAGATTTCTGAAAATGTTAAGAAGTCTGTTCCAGATTTTCCAAAATTTGCTATTACATATTCAGTGAGTGAAAATGAAGATGGAAGCGTAGTAAATCAGGAGAAAATGAACGAGGCCATTGATGATTATAATAGACAGTTTGGAACAAGGTTTTCTCTTGAAACAATCAAAGCCTATAATGCAGATATCAATGAGAGACTTGCAAGAAAACAGGAGAAATACCAGTATCGAAAAGAACAATTAGATATTGTTATTGTGGTAGATAGGTTGCTTACGGGGTTTGATGCTCCATGTTTATCGACACTATTTATTGATCGTGCCCCTATGCGTCCGCACGATTTAATTCAAGCTCTTTCGCGAACAAACCGGTTGTTTGATGCTAGGAAAAAGTATGGGCAAATTATAACTTATCAGACACCTGTTACTTTTAAAAAATGCATTGATAAGGCTTTGCAGCTTTATTCCAATGGAGGCGAAAATTATGTTCTAGCACCAGATTATTTTGAAGCCAGGAGGCGTTTTCAAGAAGCAGTAAAGGCGCTTTTGGATATAGCTCCAACTTCTGAAAGTGTAGATGCATTGACAGAATTGGAAGAGATGAAGAAGTTTGCCAAAGGTTATCAGCAATTTGATAAGACGCTTACTGCAATAAAGGTATACAGCGAGTTTGAAGAGGAAATGAAAGAAACTGATCCTGATTGTTCAATTCTGGCAGATATTGATTTAACTGTGCTAGAGGAGTATCAAGGGAAATATGAAAATTTACTTGAACGAATTAAAGCATTAACATCTGATTCAGATGGAGAAGACATTCTGGATATAGATATAGAATATGAGTTGGAAGCATTTACAACTGATGAAATTAATTACCAGTATATTTTAAGTCTTATCCAAGCTTATTTACCAAAACAAAATCAAGCATATCAAGCCCCAACAGCTAAAAATAATGAAGAAATTGAGCAATATTTAGAACAATTAGCACAACGAAATCAAAATCTTGCCTCAATGGTAAAAGAACTGTGGGTGGATGTTAAAGAGGAACCTGAAGCTTATGAGGGACAACAAATTGCGATTTTGCTTGAAAGAAAAATAGAAAGTTTTATTCAAAATCGTGTACAACAATATGCTGATAAATGGTGTATGGATGAGGCTACATTAAGATTCTTGATTGATAATTATCGACCGCAAAGAGAAAAGCAGAATGGTGAGACTGAATTAAAAAGATCGGGAGATTACGAGAAATATAAATCGAAAACAAAAGATCCAGTATCTAAATTACATTATTGGAAAGAGGCACGTAGAGATATTGTTAGTATGATAATAAAAGAAATTCTGCCCTTGCGAGAACGCTGACTTAAAATTTTGTAGAATAATAAAGTCTATGTTAAAGTTGCTAAGAAGAAAAAGAATTTATATGTCTATTAAATCTAAAATAGCCTACCATAATTTGGTGGGCTATTTTAGATTTACTTATAATCTTAGAAAAAATGTTAATAAAAATGACTAGCTAAGGTATCTAAAATTTCTTTAAGGTGTATATCTTTATATCCGTATCATTATATATAGGCTGAACGTATACAGGGGTTTGGTGATGATTGGACCAATACAGGTCGGCCAGAGAAAGTTTTATATTTTTCAATTAATCTGCCTCACTGTTTTTATATTCAAAATTTTCAAATTCAGCAAAATATTTAGGGTCAAGGTTCAAGCGTGTCGAAGTTTTGTGAACAATTATAGTATTGTCCTCATAACTACGTCCTCTTCTGTGAATCTGTCCATTGTCATTTATTACAGTTAATAAGTTTTTAAGTTGAGGTTCTGTTAGAATTTCAATAATCGGTGAAATATGAGTATCGAATCTTTTATCAGCAGTATTAAAATCGCTGCTTTTTGAGAAATATAATATTGAAATATCAATCCAATAGGAGAGATCACCATTACTAGAAAAATAATTTCTTATTTTATCACTAAAGTCTTTTGATAATATTATTTGCGGATTCTTTTCTATAAAATCTAAAATAATATAGTGATAATCATATAAATTATCATATTTAAACCAAGTCAATAGCTTCAACGGTATTGTAGCTGTTGCCAATGCTGTTGAAAGTTCGGATTGAAACGTTTCAGGGAAAGAGGAGTAGAGCTGCGGGGTGGAACAACAGAGATTGGTAATTAAAGATAGTTTTTCCTCATCACTAAGAAGAATATTAGAATAATGAGATGGGGTCTCTTTTATGTGCCTAAGGACTTCTAGTTTCTTTAAATCTAACATAACTTGTAGACACATATTATTGATCTGACGATTTGTTACGCATTCAGGATTATTTAGTATATAAACGAATTTCCATATTACTTTGAAAACATTAAGGAACATTTTGTCCGTCATTCTAGAAAAATATTTATTGTTAAGATACTTAGATAAATTCTCATAGTCATTGATGTATGTATATTTCTTGACACTCAAATCTTCAACTAATAAACTTGTAATTTCTTTTATAAAAATAGGTGGTTTTATAAATATTTCTTCTAATGTATTTCTTATATGAGCTGCGACAGTTTCTTTATTGGGAGAAAATAGTTCGTAATCTTCATCGAGTGATGGATGAGCACATAAATTACGGTGTTTTTGGAGATAGTCGATATTTGTAATTGTGTGATCTTCTAATAGGTTTGTACGCTCGCTTATTTTGTTTATTAGATCTTTTTCCCATGCGGATCTGGAGTATACTAAATTAGCACGAGCAGAATCTATTTCTTCTAATAAATGTGTTGCAGAGGTGTCTCCCATATCTTTTAATTCCTGTAATTTATATAAAAGATCGCATATAACTAATGTGTATAGCATTACAATAGAAGAGCGGAAATTATCGTTACTGTAAGAACTGATAACTTCTTTAAAATATCTTTTAGTAATTGGTGAGTATATTTTATTTTCTAGATTCCAAAAGCTGATTGTCATTTTTTTCCTCCCAAATATTGTGATGACTAGAGTATTGTAATAATGATGATATTGATAATAAAATATAATGGAACTTAAATGGACGAACTATTGACCATGAGGACACATTTTGTGATTCCTATATATGATTCTAAGAAAAACTTATAACCACTACACATTTAATCATAATATTCTGTGCATACTTGTTTTAAATGAAATACAAATACCCTTCGAATTTTACTATTATGATCAGGTTGGAGATTTTGATGAGTTTCTAGCACTTCATATTGTCCTATAAAGAAATAAGAAGATTTTCTTTTTTCGAAAAGTAATAAGGGGATCTTGTCTTTTTATGAGTCATTACAGCTATATTGAGATTATACATGTTATTTTCTAAACTATTTTGGTGTCCAAATCTACCGATTCCAGTATACATACAATATTCATATGTACCTTTAGGATAAAAATAATCTGTGTATATTTCATTTGCATTAGTGAAAAGAAGGATAGAAGTAGTTTTTTTAGCGGTAGTTATGCCTTTTACAATATTCCCACCAAACAGTTTACCTATTTCTGCTCTACTGTTGAATTTTTGATTAAGGGTGACCATCTCAAACCTCCTTTTTAGTATGTATATACTATATATAGTTATCATATTACTTAATCTATAAAAATTCAAGTGTTTGTTATATACAACAAGAAAGCCGCTGAATATTCAGCGGCTTTCTTAAACTAAAGATTTGCTTTGAGATAAACAGAGGCATTTGATAATTATGGTGTAATTTCTATTTAACCTGTATTTCTTTTGCGTCTAAAACGCCATCATTATCAATCAAAAATTCTGTACCGTCTTTTCGTTCTAAACGGTACTTCTTTTTTGTGATTTTTATACAAGTAACATGATCAGCATATTCAATTTCGTAGCTGCCCCTTCTGAAAGCAATATCATATGTTTTGCTGATTTCTAATTCTAATGGTAATTTCATAATAGTCGCCCCGTTTCTAAACACATTTATACATGGAAATAAGTGCGTATTTATGTTACTATATTGTGCAAAGGTAGGTGGTACTGTGGCCAAAAAAAGTATACCGGTTTCAACTGCAAAAATGCTATATGCTAATAGTGCTGGACTATGTTGTATTTGTAAGGCGCAGGTAGTCATCCAAACAACAAAAGATGGACTCAAACAAATTGGAGCGATGGCACATATTGCAGGAGAAAATGCAGGCTCAGCAAGATATGACGAGGAAATGACTGATGAACAACGTTATAGCTATGATAATTTAATGCTGCTCTGTCCTAATTGTCATGCTACTATTGATAACGCTCCCGAGAGTTATTCTGTTAAAGCACTGAAAGATCATAAACAAAAACATGAAGCATATATAAAAGCACAGCTATTTCAATTTGCACAAAGTACTTCTTTTGCCGAATTAGAAGTGCTTTTGGATTATGTTGTAACTAGCAGTTCATTTATTAACGAGGATTTAACTTTAATAACACCAAAAGATAAAATACACTTAAATTCACTGGAAAGTGTTTCATCGTACATAGAAATGGGACTACTCAAAAGTGGGACTGTTGCCGACTACCTCAACAGACACCCAGACCCTCGTTTTTCAAAAACGATTAAAGGCAATTTTACTAATAAGTATATTGAACTTAAAGATTCGGGCATGGACAGCAAAGAAATATTTTTTGAATTATGGGATTTTGCAGCTAATTGTAATCAAGATTTCGCTTTGCGAGCGGCTGGTCTTGCTATTCTTACATACCTTTTTGAAATATGTGAGGTGTTTGAAAAATGTTGATGCCAGATAAAACTCTTACCCTCACAAATGCTATTATCGGCATTGGAAGCGTGATATTGAAAGCACTAGGCCCTAATGACACAATATCGTCTTTATGGAGTAAAGTGAATAAAGGGAATGAGATTGCCTTTGACCGATTCACATTAGCGCTTGATTTTTTGTATGTAATTAAGGCAATCCATTATAATGATGGGCTTATTAAGATAGGGGCGGTGACAGATAATGATTCTAAGTCTAAAGGCTAATCATCAAAGTTTTAAGTCCCTGTTTTTCAAGAAGGGGTTTAATATTATATTGGCGGATGTGACTGAAAAATCTACTCAACATGATTCGCGTAATGGCGCGGGAAAGTCAACTATCGTAGAGATTATTCAGTATTGCTTGGGTTCACGCCCTGATAAAAAGAGTATATTTTTCTCTGAAAAGCTTATTGATTGGTGTTTCACAATTGAAATAGAAATCAATGGGAAAATCATAAGCGCTACACGCTCAATAGCAGAAAGGAATAGAATATATGTCGATTGTGCTCTTGACTACGATTCTATCACCCCTTCGGTAGATAAACTTTCCGGGAAGCAATATTATAGCGTAAAGCAATGGAATACTTTGCTCGGAAATAGTCTGTTCGAAATTGATAATTGCTTTAATACAATATATAAATATAAACCAACATTTCGTGCCTTGATTTCATATTTTGCTCGTCGAGGCATAGGTGGTTTTATTAGTCCATTTGAATACTATGCTCGACAAAAACAAATAGAGATCCAAGCGGCGAATGCATATTTACTCGGATTAGATACTAGCTTTGTTTCTAATATACAAGAAATCAAAGATAGCCAATCAACGCTATCAAAAATTCAAATCACTAGTGCCGGTGGCATGGTTGAACAATATTTAGGCAATCTTGGCTCGCTGAACAGCCGAAAGGCAGCCCTGCAAAGTGAAATCGCTAGCTTAGAAAAAGATTTGGCTGGCTTCAAAATTCACCCTCAATATTTTGATATTGAACAAAGGGTTAACTATCTGACCGAAATAATCCAAGAAACTGTAAACAACTACACTATATGTCAAAAAACGATAAACACATATACCAAATCAATTTCACAAGAGGTCAGTGAGATTGAGATTAGTAGCAAAGAGGCTCTGATTGAACTATACAATGAAGTAGGTGTTTTCTTTGATGAAAAGGCAATAAGAACACTGGATGATGTTTTAGGATTTCATTCTCAGGTTATAAAAAATCGTCGTGATTACTTGACTAATGAAATCAATAGTTTGAATGAAAAATCAAGGGTATTAAAAAGCAAGATTGTTGAACTAGATAATGAAAGAGCACAAAATATGGAAATTATTAAGACTCATGGCGCTCTTGATGAATACGTTGCCATGACCTCTAAGTTATCGGAGCTACAACAAATTCTGGGCAGTATTGAAGCAAAAATTGAATCATATAGTAAATTTCAAAAAGGGAGTAGTGAATTAAAAATCCAGCGTGAACAAATAGTGAGTGAAGCTAGAACGGACATAATGCAAAGAGATAGCTTGCAAAAGGCTATGTCTATTTTTCACGAAAACTCCAAGTACCTCTATGGTACACAGCCAGGAAATCTTGAGATAGATATTACTCCAAGCGGATATTCATTTGATATTAGTATCGAACGGGCAAAAAGTAATGGTGTGAGCCACATGAAAATATTTTGTTATGATTTAATGCTCTTAGAGCTCGAAATTAATATTCGTCCTAATTTTTTAATCCATGACAGCAACATTTTTGAAGGAGTTGATGAGCGTCAGATATATAAAGCGTTGGAACTGGCATATAAAAAAACCAAAGGTGACAAACAGTATATTTGCATGATGAATTCTGATAATATGCCTTATAAGTTATTTGACAAACAGTTTAATAGCACTATATCGAATGCTGTTGTATGTACTTTAAGTGATTCTCGTGAAGATGGTGGGATATTAGGAATTAAAATATAATAACATCGGGCTAAATTGGCTCGATGTCGAAGGAGTATTCCACGGCTGCCGTTCACCGATTTGCTTCGTTTTGGCTAACCACCAAAACAGAAATGGTGATGTTTATTATTCAAACAATTAATCGGCATCAGGTTCGGTTTATCTAAAACTTGGTGGAGACGAAGAGGATCGAACTCTCGACCTTACGGATGCGAACCGTACGCTCTCCCAGCTGAGCTACGTCCCCACTACATAAAATATCTTACTCCTGCCGGCGCAAAATTACAAGTATATTTTTAGCTTTGGTGCTTGCCGCTATGTATACACGCGCGCTTATTGACAACTTTTGCCGCTGGTGCTACACTTTAAAGTAATTTCATAAGTATTTGATCGATGATGAGGATTAGTAGCTTTGCCAAGCGGACCTCAGCGAGCCGGTGACAGTGCAAGTCCGGCGTTTGGCGGCAGGGTGAATGGACCTTTAAGATACGGCTTGAGCCCGCAAGGGGGTAGACGCCGTCGGGATGCTTCGCCCGTTACCAGGGAAGGGGATATCGGCTGCGGCCCGTATCTTAGCGAGCGGACTGATTATTCAGTCAAGCAGGGTGGTACCGCGAAAGTTGTGTCTTTCGTCCCTACATGGGGATGAAGGGCTTTTTTTATTGCCCGATTTGAAGGAGGCTTATATTATGGATAAAGAAAAAAATACCAGGCTGCCGTTGGTGGACCTGATCGAAGTTAAACCAATGCAGGACGGCTACCGCTGGGTAGCGATCACGGCGATGCTGTTCGCTATCGGCATCATCCTGCACACGGTCAGCCCTAATGTGGGCGGCGTGACGCCGAACTGGACGATCGCCATGTATTCTATCGTTATCAATCTGACGAACCCGACGCTGTCGCAGGCTGTGGGCATCGGTTTTATTGCGGGCATCACGCTGGTGCCGTCGTCGAAGTCGGCTTTTCCGCTGGGCAATATCGCCAGCGAGCTTTCGGGGGCGATCACCTGCTGCATCCTGGTCAAGGCGATGCTGCGCTGCGGGTTGGGCAAGTGGAAGCTGCGCCCCCTGGTGACGGGATTTTTGGCAACTATGGCCAGCGGCGGTGTGTTTACTTTCATTTTGAAGATCGTTCTGGGCTTGCCGCTGCATGTCTGGCTGTATGCCATGCTGCCGGTGGTGGCGATCGTGGGCGCGCTGAACGGCATGATCACCTTTTTGCTGTTCGGGCCAGTGCGGAAGCTGTTTTTTGTGCAGGAGGACGATGAATGATGGAGAGCGTTATCAGGCTGGAAAATTTTTATTTTGCTTATAATAAATCGGAGCTGGTGCTGCAGGATATCGACCTGGAGATCAAAAAGGGTTCGTTCACTGTGGTGGCCGGCCCCAGCGGCGCGGGCAAAACTACTTTGTGCAAGGCGATGACGGGCATCGTGCCTTTTTATATGGGCGGGCGTTACAGCGGCGATGTGCAGGTGCTGGGCGAATCGACTAAAGGCCGCCGGGTGTCGGATATCGCGATGCGCGTGGGGCTGATGCTGGAGGATTACGAAAGCCAGCTGGTGTCGCTGACCGCGGGCGAGGAAGTTGCTTTCAGTTTACTGAATCACGGTTTTGCGCCGGAGGAGGTGGCGGAGCGTACCCGTAAGGCTTTGGAGGACGTGGGGCTGCCGGGGCGCGAAAGCTATCAGCTGGACGAGCTGTCGGGCGGGCAGCGCCAGCGTTTGCTGCTGGCGGCTACTTTGGCGGTGCATCCCGAGATCATTGTGCTGGATGAGCCGGTATCGGCGATGGACCCGGACGGGGCCCATTCGCTGTATGAGCTGTTATATGCGATCCATCAGCGTTACGGCACGACGATCATCGTAGTTGAGCATCGAGTGGACTATCTGCTGCCTTATGTGACGGACATGGTAGTGCTGAAGGAGGGGCAGCTGGTAACGGCTGATACCTTTGCTGCTGCAGCGCGGACGATGTATGAGGACGAGGAGCTGCGTCCGCTGGTACCTGCGTTATGGCAGGTGAAGCTGGGCGTCGAGCGCCGTTTCGGTATTACTTTGGGCGAGTGGCGGACTGAGGCAGAGGCGGCTGCGGAGTTACAGATGCTTGGTTTTGAAGGGGGGAACGCCTGATGCTGGAGGCTAAAGAGGTCAATTTTGCTTACCGCAGGGGTCTGCCGGTACTGAACGATATCGCCTGCACGATCGGTGACGGAGAGTTTGTGGCGCTTTTGGGCCATAACGGCAGCGGCAAGACGACGCTGAGCCGTTTGTTCATGGCGCTTCTGCATCCCCGCAGCGGGCAGGTGCTGGTAGACGACGAGGATATCGTCAATTATGAGCCGGCCGACCTGGCTGACAAGATCGGTTATGTATTCCAGAACCCGGATCTGCAGATTTTGGAAGATACGGTTTTTGATGAGGTGGCGTATGGGCCGAGGGCTAAAAAGCTGACGGCAGAAACGATCAAAAAGCAGGTGGAGGCAGCTTTGGCGGCTACAGGGCTGGCCGAGCTGGCGGGTGCGTATCCGCGTCTGCTGTCCTTTGGGCAGAAGCGGCGTTTGGGTGTGGCTTCGGCGCTGGCGCTCAATCCGCGTACTTTGATCTTAGACGAGATCACCAACGGTCAGGATGCGATCGAGAAAGAGCGGATGATGCAGTATTTGCAGACGCTGAACGAAGAAAAGGGGATCACGATCGTGTTGATCTCGCATGATATGGACGTGGTGCGCCGTTATGCGAAGAGGGCCATTGTCCTGAAGGACGGCGACCTGGTGTATGACGGTACGCCGACGGAGCTGTTCGGCGGTGCGTATGCTGTGGAGGAATGGGGCCTGCGCCGGCCGACGGCGGCTGCTTTGGCGGGCAGTCTGGGTTTTACGGTGGCGACACCAGAGGAGTTCTGCCGCCTGTTGGTGCGGAAAGGAGCTGAGGACTGATGCGGATCAGTGCGTTTACTCAAATCATTGTCACTGTCGCTGTGACGGCGTGGGTCTTTATCCTGCCGGTCAAGGCGGTGGCGACGATCCTGGTTTTTGAGCTGGCTTTACTGCTGTCGATTAAGCGCGACCGCATGACGATGGCGGCGATCGGCGGTTTGGCGGTGTTCACCGGGCTGATGATCCTGTTCCAGCTGGAGGTGGCGCTGACGGGCGGCCTGCGGATGCTGGTCATGACGATGGCGTTTTTGTGTATGCTGGCGGCGACGCGTATCCAGGATATTGCCCAGACGCTGGTGGATCGTTTCCACCTGCCCTGTGAATATGCTTTTATGCTGACGACGGCGCTGCGTTTCGTGCCTAATTTCCTGGCTGACAGCGAGATCACGCTGGATGCTCAGTCCTGCCGCGGTTATTCCAACCGGGGCAACTGCGTGAAACGCCTGCTTTCGTATGTCGTGGTCATCAGACCGCTGGTCATGCGGGCGGTGGCCAAGTCCGAAACGCTGGCGCTGAGTATGGAGCTGAAGGGTTTCGGCAGCAATACTTATAAAAATATGCCGCGCGAGCCGCTGGGAGCCGCCGATTTTATCGTGCTGGGGCTGGTCGTGGTCCTGAGCACCTATCCGTTCTGGAAATGATGCCCGGCTGAAATTTTAAAATCATCCTGCAAGCAGCTGCTGCCTTAGAAAGGGAGCGGCTGCTTTTTTTGAGTAATATAATAATTTTATTGCCTAAAAGAATATAAATTACAGTTGATAAAAATAATAAATATGATAGAATAAAATCAGCAAAGTATATAAAAATATCGAACTATTTTAAATGTATGGATAGAAGGTGGCTGTAATGGTACAATCGGGTGATACTCTCGTTTTATCTTTAGCTGAATTACTGGGCGGCAAGCAGGTGGATACCGGAGTCATCGACAGGGCTCTGGC
>OBAM01001020.1_pt1 | contig 20024 bp, 20 predicted proteins | sample 1517751 | NCBI WGS metagenome assembly OBAM01 (sample SAMN04571703, study PRJEB22368) | human gut metagenome | biome: human gut; material: stool | host: Homo sapiens | place: Luxembourg | collected 2012-10-18
GTGACTTCGTAGTAAATGAAAAAGATAAGATTGACGATCTTATCTTTTTCATTTACTACGAAGTCACCGGTCTCAACAACCTCTTCACCCATGATGGCTGCCATCTTTGTCATCTCATGGCTGGCTTCACCACGTTCCAGCTGCTGTGCAAGGATATCGCATACTTCATAAAGCTTGGTGGACTTACCGCTCTGTCCGGAAATGATAAGAGGTGTACGTGCCTCGTCAATCAGGACGGAGTCGATCTCATCGATGATACAGTAGTGCAGATCTCTTTGTACCAGCTGTTCTTTATAGATGACCATATTGTCACGAAGATAATCAAATCCCAGTTCGTTGTTTGTTACATATGTGATATCGCATCCGTATGCTGCACGGCGCTCTTCTGGTTTCATATCATTCAGGACAACACCTACTGTCAGTCCAAGGAACTCATGAACCTTACCCATCCACTCAGCATCTCGTTTTGCCAGGTAGTCGTTGACTGTTACGATATGAACGCCTTTACCCTCCAGTGCATTCAGATATGCCGGAAGTGTAGAAACAAGGGATACGACCCTGATGAAGAATGATACCACCGATGATCTGTACACGGTAATGTTCCATACCAAGAACTCGTTTGGCACCTTCACGTACAACCGCAAAAGCCTCCGGAAGAAGGTCATCCAGTGTCTCACCTTCACTCAGACGCTTCTTGAATTCTCTGGTCTTGTCTCTTAACTGTTCATCTGTTAATTTCTGCATTTCCGGGCGGAGTGATTCTGTTTTCTCCACAAGCGGCATGATACGTTTTACTTCATGCTCACTTCTTGTCCCGAATACTTTTTGGAATAAATTCATAGCCTGCTCCTGTTTCTGTATTTATTGATCGCTTATATACGAAATTATCGTATTTGTCCTATTTAAGAAATCCTTACTATTTTACCACTTTCCACCGGGGAAAACAATGAATATTTCTTAAATAAAGTATGTCCATGACGAATCCCCGTGCATTTGTTTGTTATTTCTAACTTATGCTTGTCAATCAATCTTCGATATGCTATGATAGTCTGCGTATCTGTAAGTTCAAAAGAAACCATAAACTCAACCTTCTACGCATCTTATGAACATACTTTTTTGACTGAGGTATTGAAATTGAAGAAAAAAGAACTGACTTTTATTATTGGCATCGTGGTGTTTGCCCTGCTCCTCTGGGGTGGCATGTATCTCACCCGCCGCGGGAATTACGGAAGTATCCGAATTACCGTAAACGGCGAGGAATACGGCACCTATTCCCTTGGGAAAGATCAGGTGATCAAAATAAACGGCACCAATGTATGCGAAATAAAAAACGGCGAGGTCAAAATGACCGAAGCCGACTGCCCGGACCACCTCTGTATGAAACAGAAAGCAGTTGACAGTACCGGTGGAACGATTGTCTGTCTGCCGAATAAAGTTGTGATTGAAGGCGAAAAAGGAGAATCCCTCAATGAAGATTCCCCTGAATTCGATACTGCTGTCTGAAACTTTATCATCATTCCGGGAGAATTCTCCCTGAAAGGAACCTGCCATGAATCAGAAAAAACTTGCCAATCTCGGGCTTTTTGCCGCAGTAGCAATCATCTTTGGCTATGTGGAATCACTGATTCCCTTTTTTGCCGGAATTCCGGGAATGAAACTCGGGCTGGCCAATCTTGCAGTCCTGTTTATCCTTGAAAAATATACCTGGAAAGAAGCCGCCCTTGTTTCTGTCATCCGTATCTTTATCATCGGATTCATGTTCGGAAATCTTTTCAGTATTCTGTACAGTCTGGCCGGTGCAGCTTTAAGCCTCACCGTCATGACGGTTATGAAAAAAAAATCCGACTTCAGCATCCTCGGTATCAGTGTTGCCGGCGGTGTCTCCCATAATATTGGTCAGCTTTTGATTGCCTGTCTGATCACCATGACGTCCGGTCTGATCTACTATGCACCGGCACTGCTGATCTCCGGTGTCATTACCGGATTACTGATTGGAACACTGACTAATGAAGTTTTGAAACGTATTCATTTTTAATTTTATATAAATCATTTACTGTAACGTAAAAACAACGAAATCGTCCGAAGACAATTTCGTTGTTTTTTTATTCTGCCTCTTTCACTGTATAGGTATTCTTCATCAATTCAAAACGGTCTTTCATCCCGGACGTCAGATACACGTTCTTATCCTCATCTACAAAGACTGCCTCCGCATTATATTTCTCAAGCAATTCTAATGCATCATCCATTCCAAGTACAAAACATGCTGTAGAAAGTCCATCTGCCAGAAGTCCGCTGTCACAGACAACCGTCACAGAGTCCAGACCATTCCACACCGGATATCCTGTCTTCGGATCAAGGATATGATGATATCTCTTACCATCTTCCATAAAATATTTTTCATAGTCACCGGAAGTCGAAAGGAATTCTCCACCTTCCAGTGTGATCGCACCAAGGTAATCGCCTTCGACATCACGCGGATCAGTCACAGCAACTTTCCAGTCAGAACCATCCGGTTTCTCGCCGTAAGCCATAACACTGCTACCGCCAAGGTTCAGGATCATTCCTGACACATCTTCCTGTGTCTTCAGAAAATCAGAAACTACATCACAGCCAATTCCTTTTCCGGTTGCTCCCAGATCCAGAGTAGCTCCTTTTTCCAGCGTTACCTTATCGCCATCCAGAGATACTTTCTGGTATCCCACATCTTTCAGAAGTTCATCCAGCTCTGACTGCTCCGGGACATGAGGATTTTCTCCTGTAATATCCCAGAGACGAATGATCTTTCCAATCGTTGGATCAAAAGCTCCATTCGAATCCTTCGCAAGCTGAAATATTTTTTCCAAATAGCCGGCAAGCTCATCTGAAACTTCCGTTGTTTCTCCCGATGCTGCATTCAGTTTCGCGATCTGAGAATCCTCATCCGTCCAGGAAAGATACTCTGTCTCAATATCCCGTATCTTCTGACCAATTGCAGTATTCAGGTCATCTCCTGTTGTATACAATGTTTCAGACACAACTGTATCCATTGCAAAATCCGTATTTGTATATTTCTGTACCTCTATATCCGCCAGTACCGGAACTGCTGTCAATGCCGTGCAGAAAACTCCGCACAGCATGACAGCTGACTTCTTTTTTATCTTCATTCTTTCACCATTTCCCGCTCTTTTACCGGGCCAATCTGAATATTTTTACGTGGGCAGGTCACCTGGCAGGCATGACAGCAGATACATTCCCCTGAAAGCGGTGTATCTCCGTCAATCTCCAGATGTGCAGGGCATCTCTTCCTGCACAGTCCGCATTTTGAAGGGCATTTCTCCCTGTTTCTGTTAAACAGTGCAGACGGAAGGATCGGCATCATTGCAAAAACTGCTCCCATTGGACAAAGGAACTGACAGAAAAATCTTTCCTGTGTACACATTCCGATCAGGATCAGCACCAGCAGGATAATTCCAATCTTATAAGAAGCATTTGGAAGTTTTCTTGCTGTCAGCATGGAAAAGACATCCCACGGGCTCATCCCCTGAAGGGATGCATACCATCCGGTCAGGATGGAAAGCAGAAGAAATGCCAGAAGCACATATTTCACCTTCTGAAGAATTCTGACTGCTTTTTCCGGATAACCATGTCTTCCCTTTTTATGAAATACTTTCTGTCTGATAAAAACAGTCAGTTCATACATGGCATCTCCCAATGAACCGAATGCACATGCATATCCGCAGAAATGTCTGCCAAACAAAATCGTAACCAGAAGAAGTAATCCTGTCACATCAAGAAATGAGTTCCAGGCAATCTGCTGGTGTGCTGCAATTGCCTGAAAAATAGATTTCACGCCCGCAAATGCCGTTGAAAAAAGCGCCGGATAAAAGATAAAAAATACAAGCTGTATGGCAGCCCGGATCAGACGGACCTTTCTCTGCCTCTTTTTCATCAGTTCTCCGCCTTTCCAAGAGCATCTACAACTGCATTGATAATACCTGTAGAGCTGAATGTCGCACCTGATACCGTATCCACATCCGTACTCTGCGCAGAAATGATGGAACTAATCACGCCCTCTCCCTGCGAAAGATAAGCGGAATCCTCACCCGGTGCACTTGTCACCTGAATATCTGTGATCTCATCATTTGCAAGTGTGACCTGTACGGTGATCGCACCTCCAAATCCCTGTGCAGAACCGGTATACGTACCATCTTTGTATACATTTTCCGAATCATCAGACTCTTCTGTATCTGCAGCGTCAGCTCCCTCCGCATCCTCTTTTGCAGCATCATCTTTGTCTTTTGCATCCCTCTGTGCCTGTGCGATCGCTGCTTCCTGATTCTTAGCAGCCTCTTCCAGAGCAGAGAGTATCTCCGTATTCTGTTCTTCCAGCTTCTCCACACGCTTTGTGAGTGCCGTAATCTCCTGTGATTTCTGTGCCTGCGTATCTTTTTTCTGCATAGAATTATATCCTACTACAGCGGCAAGAATCAACAGAAGACACAAAATTCTCATAATAAAATTCTGGTATTTCATCTAAAGTTTTCCTTTCAGACTCCTTATATTTTCAAGTTTTCTTTTTCACTATCGAACATTTATTATTTTGCCTGGCTGATAGCACTCTGAAATGCCTGAATCAGTCCATTTGAAGAATATGTAGCATCTGTCACTGTATCTATTCCATCGGCAGACTGTTTTCCCATGATCTGATTATAAATGCCATTCCATGCATTTGAAAATTCCGGTTCATCATCTTCCCCATCATATCCGGCTGACACAATATTTCCCCCTGATACATTAATCGTAACAGTTACCTGACCATTGAATCCTTCTCCTGTTCCCGTATAACTTCCATCTTTATACCCAGCTCCGGGTGCTGTTGTTGGCTCTGGTGCTGCCGTTGGTTCCGGTGTTGCTGTTGGTTCCGGTGTTGCTGTTGGTTCCGGTGTTGCCGTTGGTTCCGGTGCTGCCGTTGGTTCCGGTGCTGCCGTTGGTTCCGGTGTTGCTGTTGGATTCGGAGTTGGTGTCGCTGTTATATCTGAAGTTTTTAAAGCCTGCTCTAAAGCTGATTTTGCTCCATACAGAATTCCCTCAGAAGAATATGTTGCTCCTGATACAGTATCAATGCCATCTGTGCTTTGTTTTGCAATAATTGCCGGCTGTATTACATTCCATGCATTTCTGAAATATCTTGGTGTTTCTCCTTCATTGGTCTGAGATACTTCCGTAATTATTCCATCTTTAATTGTTACACTGATATTTATCTTTCCACCATATCCAATTCCAGTACCCGTATACGTTCCGTCATTATATAAAACCTTCGGAGTGTCCGGTATAACCGGTGCTGGAGCGGTTGTCGGTACCGGAGTTGGACTTACCGTCACTTCTGGTGCCGGTGTCACATTTACCGAAGCCTGTTCCAGGGCTTTCTGTACCGCCTTGAGAATACCATTTGAAGAAAACGTTGCTCCGATTACGGTGTCCACACCATACACTGCCTGCTTCTCAAGAATCTTCGGCTGAATACTATTCCATGCCTTATTAAAATATTCTTTTGTATCAGTGTTCGTATTTGTGATTGCGGTTATCTTTCCGTCTTTAATCGTAACAGTAACTTTTATCGGACCGTCAAATCCTTCTGCTTCTGCAATATACATTCCATCTTTATAAGTTACCTCTCCGGACGGTTTTGTGATTTCAACCGGTATCGTTGTTTTATTTGAAGTATTGGTATTCTTCTTTGTCGTCTTTTTCGTTGTCTTTGCAGCTTTTCCTTTTCCGGCCTTTGACAGTGCATTCTGAACTGCCTGGATGATTCCATTTGAGGAATAGGTTGCGCCGCTTACTGCATCGACATTTGGAGTCTGACCGGAAATCATCTTGCTGATCACGCCTTTGGCTGATGCAAAATAAGAGCCTGTTTCACCAGCAGCACTCAGTATTTCTATAGAAGCAATCTTTCCTCCGGAAATCGTTACCTGAACAGTGATCGTTCCACCAAATCCAGTTCCACTTCCCTGATAAATCCCATCTTTATATCCGCCCTTTGGAACAGAAGTTGTAGGTGTCGTGGTCGTTCCCTGCCCCTGCCCAGAAGCTGCTGCTGACTTTTCCGGAAGTGCTTTTGTTTTTCCTGTCGTAATTCCCGCTTTTTTTATTTTGGATTTACTTTTCTTTGTTTTCAGAATGCTGCTGTCTGCCTCATCCGTATCCTTCATTCCTCCGTCATTAAAATATGCAGTTGTCAGCAGACTCGTAAGTTCATCTGATTTTATCAGTTCATTCTCAGCTGCCTGAACTGTTTTTGTACTTTTCACTTCACTGTCCTGCTGAAATCCAGCTGCTGCGATCGCAATAATTACAGCAACTGCCGGAAGAAGTTTCATAAGATTCTTTTTGTACATATAATCTACCCCTTAACATACAAAAGAAGGGGCAGTTATAAACGGCCCCCGTTCTTTTGTATGTGTATTTTATAAAGGAATTATTTTACTGTTACTTTGAATGTCCTTGTAATTCCATTGCATTTAACAGTAATCTTTGCTGTTCCTTTCTTCTTAGCTGTTACAACACCTTTGCTGTTAACTGTTGCAACTTTCTTGTTGCTGGTCTTGTATGTAACTTTAGATACCGGTGCTGCTTTTACTCTAATCGTTGTTTTCTTACCTTTTTTCAGCTTTACAGAAGATTTTACAAGCTTGAAGGAAGGTTTCTTAACTTTAACAGTTAATTTCTTGGTGTATTTACCAACTTTTACAGTAATAACAGCTTTTCCAGCTTTCTTACCTGTGATAACACCCTTACTGTTGATTGTTGCAACTTTCTTATTGCTGGATTTGAAAGTAACTTTTCCTGTTACCTTAGTTTTGGTAACTTTGATTGTAGCTTTCTTTCCGACATAAACCTGTGAGACTTTTGCAGTGATACCAGGCTTAACTACTGGCGTCGGAGTTGCTGTTGGCTTAGTTTCATTTTTACCTGGTGTTACTGTTGGTTTAACATCTGGTGTCACTACCGGCTCTACAGGTTTTTCTTTCTTCACAAGTCCATTGATTGCTGCTGTCAGATGCTCATTAACCTGCTCATCTACTGCAGCCTGGCTGAATGCAACTGTTGTCTTATCCTTAATTGCTGCCTCAATTTCTTTCAGCATTTCCTGTGTTTCAGTAGCTTCATCTTCTACTTTCTTCCAGGATTCCTCTGTATAATCATCCTTATTGAGAGCTTTTACTTTTTCAAGTGCTGCTTTCAGTGCTGTTGTATCAATTGTGGACGGATCTGTTGGAGTCACAATATTGGTAGCTGTTGCATCAAACTCAAATGTATAGTCCTGATATCCCAGTGCATAAACGGTCAATTTCCAGTGACCTGTTCCATCTGTTCCTGCCGGAAGCTGGCATCTTACAGAATGTGTCAGACCAAGCTGAATTCCCATCATTTTATGCATCCAGTTATCAGCAGCAAATTTCGTACCATATGTTGCAAGTACTGTATTACCATTTCCATAGTAATCCCATTTAACTGCCTGCATTGCAGCACCAAGACCACCATAATTACCATTCAGATCCACACGAAGGAATTCTCCATAAGATCCACTTGCTGTTTTAACCTCTGGCTTAATTCCAGTTGCAACTTTGAGATCAGTTCCCTGAATACCGGATTCTGTTCCTGTTTTTCTTGCACTGAAAGAGAAGCTTCCATCTTCATTCTTAGTTACTGTTTTCAGTCCATTTGTGTTTACTGTTACATTTGCAGTCTCGCTGTATGCTTTCAGATTGTTTTCAGAGAAACCACCAACAAGTGTTTCACCATTTTTAACAACCGGATATTTTGCTGCAAAATCCGCATAATCTTCAGCTTTTACCTGTACAGGGACATATTTAATACCTGTTACTGCATAATGATCAAGGCTTTCTTTCGCTCCGCCATTTACCTGAATAGATGCCGGAGTACCAGTCTTTCTGTCTGCCGGAGTCCAGATTGCAACTGTTCCATCTGCAAGAACCGGTTCTGTACTGCTCTTCCAGTAAGATAACTGATATGCATTGCCTTCTGTTGTATAAATTGTTGCCATGCACTGATAGCTTCCTCTGTGAAGGCCATGATTTGTTGTAGCTCTTGTTACTGCATCAAATGCGCCTGTATCAGATTCATTATGAGAGTCTTTTTCATCAGATCCGCTTACGTTTCCCGCTGCGGTCACACTCTCCTGACTCCAGTATTCACCCCAGGTGAGTCCTGCGTACACATAGCTGTTTTTGTCCAGAACCTTTACATCTGCAATATCTAATGTATAAATGCCATTACTTGCATAATATGTTACGCTGTCAATTGTCTTTCCCATCATAGACTCAAAATGTTCAGAGTTGAGATGGCATCCATGACTTTCTGTTGTATATCCTGTACTCCATGCCAACTCATATCCTTTCCAGATATTTTCCTGATGGCAGAGACCATAGGTTGTTCCGTCTGTTGTATTAATAACTGCACCATACACTGTGTCAGTATCTATATTGATAATGCTTTTGAATTCAGTCTTATCAAACTTCAGCTGGTAGTCACCATAGTTGGATTTTGTTTTGAATTCAGCCTGCACCTGTTTTGTCTCCGGTGCTGCTGATTTACCTTTAATGGCACTGAATGTAAAACTTCCATCTTCACCGACTGTCAGTTCTTTGTAGTAGGATGGTTCCTCAGAAAGAACATAATAGGAATATGAGTCGCTTTCAAAAAGAGCATCTTTTCCTTTGTATTCTGTAGTAGTTTCTTTTCCCTTTATAGCTGTTGTGATACTCACTGAAGCGTTATCTTTAATCTGTTTTTTGTCCTTCAATACTGAAATATCAGATACTTTCACAGGAAAAGTCACACCAGTGATATCGCTTCCATCTGAATTTACGTGATAAGAGCCTTTTGCAAGACTGGATCTTGTCTTCTGTTTTGTTGCAGATGTGAATGTATCAACTTTCACATCATTATTCTTTAATTCTGCCTTATAAAAATCGTCATAAGGAATGTTCATGAGGACATATGCTTCGCCTTCTGTCTGTCCATCTCCAGCCTCATCAGCAAATTCATCTTCACTGACCTCTGCGCTGAAGAGTTCTTCATCAGATGTTTCTTCATCCTCTGTCACGTCCTCTGCTGCTTCTTCAACGTCTACATCTGTATCCTCTGTATCTTCCACAACATCTGTGTCCGCAGCTTCTGCACTTGCTTCTTCAATATCAGCACTTTCCTCTGCTACAGTAACTTCTGTATCAGAAAAATCTGCTGCAAAAGCTGTTGCCGGCATACTTGTCATTACGACCGCTGCACTCAAAACAACTGGTGCAACTTTTTTCATCAATCTCTGATTTGCCATTTCCTTCCTCCTCTTTATTTATACACCATTGCGTTAGCGTTTTCTAACCATTTATTTTTATACCATAACTCTTTTTTCATGTCCACAAAAATGTTAGCATTTTCTAACCAGAAATTGACTTTTTTTCTCATTAATGTTCTTATTGAAAATCATTTTCAGCAACAAAATAGCACGAAATACACTTGTTATTTTATTTTAACTTTTTCGTAATAAAAAAGCACTATGCAGTTTTTCAACCACACAATGCTTTTTTACTGATTTTTAGAATCTTGTCGGTTCTGATCTACATCTCTTCTTTTAATTTTTCGAAGGCCTCTTTGCTCTCCTGCCATGCTGCAGGTGTTCCTCCGATGATCGAGCATCCCTCATGTAAGGTAATCGGGCTGCCATCGATCTGTGTAATCTTACCTCCGGCTTCCTCCAGGATCACCGATGCTGCCGCATAATCATACGGCTGCAGTTTCAGTTCCAGATAAACGGTGTTACTTCCGGATGCTCCTCTGCAGAGTCCCAGTGCCGCAGAACCACCGCAGCGAATAGAAAGACTGTTCTGGAACATTTCTTTTACCACGCGGAACAGCCAGTCGATTCCTGCTTCATTGTATCTCGCACAGCCAAATTCCACGATTCCCTCTTCCACCGGTTTGTCAGCCATCTGAAGTCTTTTTCCATTCAGATAACTTCCGTGTCCTCTCACTGCCACATACATATCGTCCACATATGGATGATATACAAATCCGGCAATCATCTGCTCGCCATGCGCCAGACCAACCGATATACAACTGTGATGATAATCAAACATAAAGTTCGTAGTTCCATCGATCGGATCTATGTAGAAAGTAAATTCACCCTCTGCATCAGCACCGGCGTTTCCTTCCGTGTCTTCTTCCCCGAAGAAAGCAGCTCCCGGAAGAATCTCACCCAGACCTTTGATCAGAAATCTCTGGATCGCTGTATCATAATCCGTGCAGAAATTTGCAAGTCCCTCTTTTTTGTGGATATTTTCCTCACCCGGTCTCGCCTTCAACATTTTCTGTCCGGCTTCTCTTACCAGTTTCTCGATTGCAGCATATCTTGGTTCCGAACATTCCGGCGCAATCGCCTCTTCCGGAAGGCTTCCCTCTACGACTGTAACAGTTTCCGCAGTGTTTTCCACATCTGCTTCCTTCTGTGCGACATTTTTCCACGGGATAACATCCCAGCCGCCTATTCTCTTCACGCCGAAAACAATTCTTTTTCTGGTTCTCTCAAATCCCCAGTAGATCACTCCACCGAGCATTCCGCCAAGCGTATTAAAGAAAAGATCTGTCAGCTGAAACGTTCCAATTTTCAAAAAAAGCTGGCAGGTTTCAATTCCAAGTGAAAAGCAGAAACTGATCTCAAAACTGTTCAACAATACTTCCTTAATTCTTTTATCCTTTGTGTGATCTTTTTCTTCTCTCGCCCAGAAAAGAAAAATAATAAACGGCATAAACAGTATCAGATTCTCAAAATTCTCCGTATACAGCTGTCCGTTATAATGCAGTCCCCAGATTCCGATCACGTTTTCCAGCGGATTTCCCCAGACGCTCCGACAGAATAACGTACGAAAAAGCAGCATACAGGTATAAAACACAAGGAAAAAGTGTCTGCGAAACCAGCTGCTTTCTTTAAACTGCCAGATCCACGCTCTGGCTACCGGTCCAACCCCCTGCTTCCTTCCCAGCATATAGACACACATGATCAGAACCGCGATAAGCAGCGATGCGCCTGCTGCCTGATAGACTGCTCCAAGAACATCCACCAGCACATTTACAAAATACTTCATATCTTCCCTCTCTCTCCGATCAGTTCATAATAAAAAATATATTGCTGCATAATGCCTCTCATGCCATGATATCTCCTGTTCGGAAAACCTCTGCGATAATGTTCGTTAAGAACCTGCCGGATATGCGTATCGATCGGGAATGCATCCATGTGATGCAATGCAAACAGACAAATGCAGTCTGCTACTTTTTCGCCTACTCCACTGAGCTTCATCAGTTCTTTTCGTGCTCTGCGGTAATACTTCATCTGATACAGTTTTTCCAGTGAAACTTCTCCCTCCAGAATGCTTCGCGTTGTCTCCACGATATATCTGGCACGGTATCCCATTCCAAGCCTCCGCAGTTCTTCTTCTGTCGCCCCGGACAACTGCTGCGGTGTCGGAAAGGAATAATATTCGATATCTCCTGCTTTCAGTTTCTCACCATATCTGACACAAAGCCTCTCGATACAGCTCCGGATTCTGGAAATATTATTCTGCTGCGAGATCAAAAAAGTAATGATCATTTCCCAAAGATCCTGTCGCAGAATACGGATCCCATTTCCGCACTGTACTGCCGCACTCAGATACGTGTCCCTCGGATTCACCTTTTCAATATAGCGTCCATAGTCCGAATCAATATCAAAATACGGTACCCAATAACAGATAAATTCTACATCACTGCAATAAAAATTTACAATGCTTCCTGCCTGAGATATTTTCAGATATTTATCCCCGGCAACCAGTTCATATGTGTTATTTTCTGCCGTCTCGTGCATACGGAAGCACTGTCCCGACCGGCAGATTTCTCTCAGGCTGAAATTATCCAGCTCTACTGTAATCATGTTTTTCTCCGATCCCTTAATTACTGACTTTCGTAATTTTTACATCTGGTGTCTCACTACAACTGTTCACTTCGTTCACAGTCGTTGGTCAAAATGCATTCCAAATCACCTTCGGTGATGGCATTTTGCCCCGTATGTCTCGGGATTTTGCCATATTCATGGCAAAACACCTCGCGGAATACTACCTGTAAATTATAATTGATGCCTCACCACAATGTACTCATCACCATTACGATAATACGGACATTCTTTATATTCTGTACTGATAAAGCGGTAGTATTCATCCTCATCCAGATTCACATCGCAGTAATAGCTTTCACTTTCTTCATCATATACATAATTTGCACAGTAATCACAGCTTGTTGCACTCAAAACAATTCCTCCAACAGATTTATTTTACACCAGATTGTTTTCTGACCGATTCTGTTTATTCCCAAATCTTCCATGGAGCCTGTCCACTCTGCCACAATGTCTCCAGAAGATTCTTTTCACGCAGAGTATCCATACACTGCCAGAATCCTTTGTGGCGATATGCATTCAGCTGTCCCATGCGGGCTGCCTCCACGAGCGGTTCTTTTTCAAATACAGTCTGGTCTCCTTCGATCAGCTCAATAATGGACGGCTCCAGCACCATAAATCCGGCATTGATCCAGCCTCCGTCTTCTTTTTTCTTCTCTTTAAAATTCGTGATCGTTCCATCATTCTGAATATCCAGGATACCAAATCGTCCTCCCGGCTGTGCTGCTGTAATCGTCGCCATTTTACCATGGGAGCGGTGATATTCCAGAAGTTCTCTGATATTTACATCTGCAACTCCGTCACCGTAAGTGAGCATAAACGTATCTCCATCCAGATACTCTTTTACGCGTTTGATACGACCGCCGGTCATAGTATTCAGACCTGTATCAACCAGCGTTACCTTCCATGGTTCCAGCACGTTATTGTGCACGATCATTTTATTTTCCTGTGTAAAATCAAATGTGATATTGCTGTTATGAAGATAGTAATCTGCAAACCACTCCTTGATCACATGCTGCTTATATCCACAGCAGATTACAAATTCATTAAAACCATACGCAGAATACATCTTCATGATGTGCCATAAGATCGGCTTCTCCCCGATCTCGATCATTGGCTTTGGCTTAAGATGACTCTCCTCACTGATCCTTGTCCCAAAACCACCAGCTAAAATAACAACCTTCATAAATACTCTCCAATTCCTGAAACTACATTCCTGCCAATACCCCTATTCTAATACAAACCCCTGCAAAAATAAACCCTAACCTTTTTTCTCCCTGCCCATATAAAAGACTTCCGGATATGAGAAAAGGACCTCTCTCCTGTATCCGGACTCCAGACGCCTGAAGAAATTTGTAGAAGTACTTGATGCATAGAAATTTATTTTGCTCTGTAAAACGGCACTGTTTGAGCGTCAGCGAGTTTGACGTTTTACAGAGTGTTTTTTATAAATTTATATGTTTCTAGTACTTCTGAATTTCTGAATTGTCTGAAGTCTGGATACAGGATGAGAGGTCCCACCCTTATATCCTAAATTTTTATAGCTTACTCTTTATGCTCCTCAGCCCACAGTTTATCTGCAACCGGAGCCCACTCCTCGGCATAATGAACACACTTACTGCAAAGATGTTCTGCTGTCTCCTGAGACTGCAGATCTGTTGAATGTGCACCACTTTCTTTTACGATACGCTGCAGGATCTCTGGATTCTCAAGCATCGGGCATGGACGAAGCATGTTATCGTTAAACGGCTGGTTGTTATGGTAAGCCATGAATAACGGCTGTTTCAGAATCTCAAGGATTGTATTCTCATGAATGTTTCCATTGGAATAATGGATAAATACACAAGGTTCTGCATCACCATTTGCATTGATGTGGAAGTAGTTTCTTCCTCCGGCGATACATCCACCAACAAATTCCCCATCATTCTGGAAGTCCATAGTGAAGATTCCAGGGCCATGTTCCATGTTACGGATCTCTCTTACACGGTTCTTCACATAAACACGCTGTTCCGGATTCAGCAGCAGATCAACAGATGCTGCATTTCCAACCGGCATGTAATGGAAGTACAGAGCATAACGGCAACCCTTATCAACAAGCATCTTAATAAACTCATCACTGGTAACGCTCTTATAGTTGGCACTTGTATAGCAGATTGATGTACCAAATACAAGTCCATGCTCTTTCAGCAGATCCATGGCATGCATAACCTTATTGTACACACCTTCTCCACGACGCATATCGTTAACATCCGGCTCACCCTCAACGCTTAAGGCAAGAAACAGGTTTCCAACTTCCTGCATCTGTTTGCAGAGTGCTTCATCAACCAGTGTTCCATTTGTATATGCAAAGAATACACAGTCATTGTGTTTTCTGCAGAGTTCGATGATGTCTTTCTTTCTTACCATCGGCTCTCCACCTGTCATCATATAGAAATAAACTCCCAGTTCTTTACCCTGTGTAACGATTGAATCCATATCGTCAAAGGACAGGTTCAGCTTGTTTCCGTATTCTGCTGCCCAGCATCCTGTACAATGCAGGTTACATGCACTGGTAGGATCCATCAGAATGATCCACGGGATATTACATTTATGTATTTCTCGCATCTCATGAATTGTTTTTGTTCCATTATAGAAAGCTTCAAATCCAAGATTCATCAGAGTTGTCTTCAGAACATTAGGATGGAGTTCCTGTACCATGGAAGTTATATAACGATTCAGTGTATATTCCGGATTACAGGCAACTTTCCTGAGATAATCCCAGTTCACACCCTTTCCAAAATCTTTTAAATACTTCTCAGCAGTGTCGATAATTTTCTCATAAGCTGTCTCAGGATTCTTATTCACCTGATCAACAGCATAATCCATTACTCCTGCGAAAACCTTCTTAGCTGCTGCATGTTTAATCTTGTTCATTGGTATTTCCTCCATCTCTGGCAATATTTTTTTATCTTTCTACATTATATTCAGATAAACTTTCTATTTTCAATGGACAAAAAATGGTCAGTGGGGAAATTTCCCCACCAACCCATTATTTAAGCAATATTATTACTACGTTTAATCTATATGATATACATAGGAATCTTTTCTTGGTGCAGCCTTCGGTGCCGGACCGTCCGCATAACCCAGAATGCAGTGTCCGATCCCTTCATAATCACCTTCGATTCCAAGGGATTTCAGGATTTCTTTTCCTTCTTCACTTTCAAATTCTTCTTTTGCTCTGTGGATCCAGCAGCTTCCGATTCCCTGCTCTTCTGCTTCCAGCATCAGATTTCCCATAACAAGACTTCCGTCATAGACACATGTTGGTCTGCTCTTATCAGCCAGCACGATCAGAACAACCGGTGCTCCATAAAATGGATCCATATTATCAACGCCCATAATCTTTGCATTCATTGCAGAAAGCTTATCACGAAGTTCTTTGTTCGTTACAGCAATGATGATCGGAGACTGTTTTCCCATTCCTGTTGCCGCATAAGTTCCTGCTTCGATGATCTTCTCCAGCTTATCCTGTGGAATCATATCACTCCTGTATTTACGGATACTTCTTCTGCTTTTGATTTTGTCAAGTACTTCACTCATGATAAATACCTCCCTGTGATCATTTATTTAGTGGGTGTTCTCACCACCCATATTCCTGCCTACATCATATAATCAGGAAACTTTTTCGTCAAGAATTTCCACCTGTCATATATGCAGATCATCCAGATTTTTTAGTGTTTCAAACGGAATCGTTCCTCCAAAAAGATCCAATGCGCTGCCAACGGTAACATCCAAACGATCTTTTCCATGCTTTTTCAGAAGTTTCAGATCTTCCATGCTTCCGACACCTCCCGCATAAGTCACCGGTCGCTGTGTATAGTCAGAAAGCAGGTCCGCCAGTTCTGTTTCAATTCCATTTGCCTTTCCCTCGACATCTACCGCATGCACAAGGAATTCATCACAATGATTTCCCAGTTCTTCCATTACTTCGAGTGTCACCGGTACATTTGTAAATTTCTGCCAACGATCTGTCACAATAAAATACTGATCGTCTTTTTTACGGCAGCTTAAGTCCAGAACCAGATGCTCTTTTCCTGCAATTTCTTCTATTTTTTTTAGATTTTCCCAGGAAAGCTGTCCGTCTTTAAAGACGTAGGAAGTAACAATTACATGACTTGCCCCTGCTTTCAGATAATCTTCCGCATTATCCGGACAGACACCACCGCCGATCTGTAAGCCTCCCGGATAAGCTGCCAGCGCCTTAAGTGCCTGATTTCTGGTCGCCTCGTAATACTCTGAATCTTTTCCGTTCAAAAGGATAACATGTCCGCCCTTTAATCCGGCATTTTTATACAGCTCAGCATAAAAGGCTGCATCCTGACCGGACACAAAATTCTCTCTTGCCTGATCTCCGGCATCTTTGAGGCTTCCGCCTACGATCTGTTTTACTTTTCCATTATGTATGTCAATGCATGGTCGAAATTTCATCTGTATTTTCCTTTCAAAAAGGCCCCGGATTTCCTGAATCCGAAGCCTGTACTATAAATCATCAGGTTTATCTGATGCTATGATAATATGATTTTTCATCTGATGCAAGCACTTTATTGTGCTAAACGAATAAATCAAATCATTGGTTGCTGTGAACGGGGTGAACAGTAACCGTTATCGTGTCTCGGCATCTCCATCAATGACATCTCCGACCGCATCACCGACATCTTCTACTGCGTTGCCAACTCCATCGCCAATATCACGGACACCATCACCAAGATCCTGCGCCACATTTCCATCTTCTGTATTATTGGGCACATTATCATTGTCTGTTCCCTCGGACATGGTATCACCGTTATCGATTGCAGCATCGTCTGCCACACCTTCGTTGTCCGTTACTTTATTATTTGAATTATCCGTATTTTCATTGTCTTTTTTATCATTCACAGCATCTGCATTTTCATTCGTCCCTGTATCGGTCGTGTTTTCTTCTGCAGCTGTTCCTGCCTCATCTGCCGGTGCATTGTTATTTCCGCAGGCAGTAAAGATGCTCAACGTCAGGATCAGGAGGATTCCTGTCAGAATTGTGCGTATTTTTTTCATTCTAATTTCTCCTTTACTATGGATTTAAACTTGTAATGATAATATGTACAATCTGGCAGATTCCTATACAAAATAATGTAAAAAAACAGGCACATATCTTTCGATACATGCCTGCCAGAATTTCAATATTAATACAAAACTACGATCAGCCTTCGATCACATCAGCCATATCGTATTTTCCGGCCGGTTTACCAGCCAGGAATTTAGCCGCTTCAATTGCACCTTTACCGAAGATGGCTTTTGAATAAGCGGTATGCTTAAATTCAATCACTTCGTCTTCGCCGGCAAAGATCACTTCATGCTCACCAACGATCGTACCGCCACGTACTGCAGAAATACCGATTTCTTTTTCATCACGCATCTCACGTTTTTGGCTTCTGTCATACACATAGTGATACTGATTATCCATCGCTTCATTCAGGCTGTCAGCAAGTGCCAGCGCTGTACCGCTCGGAGCATCCAGTTTCAGATGATGATGTTTCTCTACAATCTCCATATCAAATCCAGCTGTTGCAAGAACCTTTGCAGCTTCCTGGATCAGTTTCATCAGAGTGTTGATACCAAGTGACATGTTTGCAGATTTCAGTACCGGAATCTTTTTTGCTGTCTCTTCAACTTTTGCAAGCTGTTCTTCAGACAGACCTGTTGTGCAGAGAACAACCGGAAGGTTACGCTCTGTGCAGTAATCCAGTAATGCATCTGCTGCCTTTGCAGAAGAGAAATCGATCAGGACATCTGCCTCTGTCTGACATTCTTTAATATTGGTAAATACCGGATAAGTAGTATTTCCTTTATCTGTTACATCAATTCCTGCTACGATCTCTGCATTGGCATCTTTTGCAACAAGATCAGAAATCACCTGTCCCATATGTCCGCAGCATCCGTGCATGATAATTTTTACCATAATAGTATTCCTCCGTATCCTATGCCTGTTTTATGCCAGCTTAATTCCGAAATCCTGCAGTGCTTTCTTCAGGGTTTCTTTATTGCTTTCTTCCATTTCACAAAGAGGCATACGAAGAGGTCCTACATTCATACCCATCAGGTTCAGTGCTGTCTTAACCGGAATCGGATTGACTTCACAGAACAGAGCATTGATCAGCGGAATCGCATCGATCTGAATCTTGGCAGCACCTGCAGTGTCACCTTCCATGAATTTCATGACCATATCATGTGTTTCCTTCGGTGCAACATTAGAAAGTACAGAGATAACGCCAAGTCCGCCAAGTGAAAGGATCGGCAGAACCTGATCATCATTTCCGGAATACAGTTCCAGATCAGCACCTGCCAGAGATACTGTCTTTGCGATCTGAGAAAGATCTCCGCTTGCGGCTTTCAGGCCTACGATGTTCTTAACATTTTTAACCAGTGTGGCAACGGTTGCCGGCTGGATGTTACATCCTGTACGACTCGGTACATTATACATAATGATCGGAGTCTCAGGAACTGCATTTGCGATTGCAGTATAGTGAGCGATAAGTCCCTTTTGTGTTGCTTTATTATAATAAGGAGTTACAACCAGTAATGCATCTGCTCCGTAGGATGCAGCTTCCTTTGACATCATGATTGCTGTCTCTGTACAGTTAGAACCTGTTCCTGCGATAACCGGTACACGTTTATTTACTTTATCAATTGCAAATTTAATTGTTTTAAGATGTTCTCCGTGTGTCATTGTAGAAGACTCACCGGTTGTTCCACAGATAATAATGGCATCTGTGCTGTTGGCGATCTGGAATTCCAGCAGTTCTTCCAGTTTATCGTAATTCACCTTTCCATCTTCATACATAGGGGTAACAATTGCGACGCCCGCACCTTTAAAAATTGCCATTTTAACTCCTCCTTTTATTCTTCTGTAATTTATATTATTCGTTGGCATCCAATGGATGAACTTCCTCGGTGTTCAGCGTTGTGATCACATCTACATACGGTCTTAATTCCTCCGGGAAATTCCATCCAGTCATGACAATATGCATAGATTCATCCTTGTGTTTCAGTATATCTGCGATTCCCTCAACTGTTATGATACCACAGTCAAGAAGTCCAAGAATCTCATCAAGAACCAAAAAATCGCATTCCTGAGTAACAACAACTTTACGGGCAAAATTCAGTCCGTTCAGAATGTTGGATTTCTCCTCTGCCTTTTCTTCTTCTGTCAGGTCTTCGTAGCAGCATTCTCTCTTTTCGAAGCGAAAGATCTTAAAATCCAGGTTGTCCACATCCTGCAGGAAATCCAGCGAACGCTGGTCTCTTCCTTTCAGAAACTGGATCACGATCACGCTTTTGCCCTGGGTAGCCACACGGAGACTCTGTCCGATAGCCAGTGCAGTCTTGCCTTTGCCGTTTCCGCAGTATACCTCTGTTAATTCTTTTTCCATAATACTTCCTCTTAATGTTATCTAAGACTCGCTTATCGCATTATTGGTCTTATCTTACCGCAGTTCCGCCAAAAAAGCAATACCGAACTACTTTGCCCCTTCTAATCTATATATTCCAGCTTACTTACAGACACCTCATATGCTGTTCTTCTCTCTGACTGATTCTCACCGATCCGCTTCATATATTCACGGCTCTGAATTCTTCCCCACAGAAGCACATGACCTCCAACAGTAAACGCTGATGCATATCTGGCATTTCTGCCCCAGCAGATACATGGTATGTAATCAGATTTACTGTAAGGACGGTTCACTGCCAGAAGCATATCTGCAATTTCTCTGCCAAGCGGCGTTTTTCGGTAGACCGGCGGCTTACAGATAAATCCATCCAGGAAGATCTGATTGACCGGAAGTGATTCGTCCTGCTCCTCAACAAAATTTACTTCCCTCGCAAAAACAGAAAGAACCAGACGGTTATGTTTTTCTTCATGCCTGTTATAAGACCGGAATTGTCCATGGATCTCAATATACTGCCCCGTATAATCCTGCGTTATATCCAGAAGCCTTTCTGAAACCATGACCGGAATCCTGTCCTC
>OBAM01001030.1_pt1 | contig 19900 bp, 14 predicted proteins | sample 1517751 | NCBI WGS metagenome assembly OBAM01 (sample SAMN04571703, study PRJEB22368) | human gut metagenome | biome: human gut; material: stool | host: Homo sapiens | place: Luxembourg | collected 2012-10-18
TGGCCTCGGTCACGAGGCGCACCGCCTCGTCCTGACCGACGACGCGCTTGTGAATGATCTCGTCGAGGCGCAGCAGCTTTTCGCGCTCACCCTCCATCAGACGGCTGACGGGGATGCCGGTCCACTTGCCGACGATGTCGGCAATCTCGTTTTCGGTTACGGTGTCGTGCACCATGGAGTTGTCGCCCGTGTGCTTTTCGGCCGCGGCCTCGGCGTCCTTGAGCTGCTTTTCGAGGGCAGGGAGGTCAGAGTATTTGAGCTTTGCGGCCTTTTCGTACTCGAGGTTCGCCTGCGCGCGCTCGATCTCGCCGTGCATCTGCTCGATCTGGCTCTTGAGCTGCTTCACGCTGTCCACGCCGCTCTTTTCCGCTTCCCAGCGGGACTTCATGGCGTTGAACTGTTCCTTTTCATCGGCAAGCTCTTTCTTGAGCTCCTCGAGACGGTCACGCGAGAGCTGGTCGTCCTCTTTCTTGAGAGCCATCTCCTCGATTTCCTGCTGCATGATCTTGCGGCGCAGGTCGTCAAGCTCTGCGGGCATGGAGTCGATCTCCGTGCGGATCATCGCGCAGGCCTCATCGACAAGGTCGATGGCCTTGTCGGGCAGGAAACGGTCGGTGATATAGCGGTCGGAGAGCGTCGCGGCGGCGACAAGCGCGTTGTCGTGGATGCGAACGCCGTGATAGATCTCATAGCGCTCCTTCAGGCCGCGCAGGATGGAAATGGTGTCCTCGACCGTCGGCTCGTTGACCATGACGGGCTGGAAGCGGCGCTCGAGGGCGGCGTCCTTTTCGATATACTGGCGGTACTCGTCGAGCGTGGTCGCGCCAATGCAGTGCAGCTCGCCGCGGGCGAGCATCGGCTTGAGTAAGTTACCTGCGTCCATGCTGCCCTCGGTCTTGCCCGCGCCAACGATGGTGTGCAGCTCATCGATGAAGAGGATGATCTTGCCGTCGGACTTCTTGACCTCGTTCAAAACGGCCTTTAAGCGCTCTTCAAACTCGCCGCGGTACTTTGCGCCCGCGATCAGTGCGCCCATGTCGAGCGAGAAGATCGTGCGGTCCTTGAGACCTTCTGGCACATCGCCGCGCACGATACGCTGGGCAAGGCCCTCGGCGATGGCCGTCTTGCCAACGCCCGGCTCGCCGATGAGCACGGGGTTGTTCTTCGTCTTACGCGACAGAATGCGGATGACGTTGCGGATCTCTGCGTCACGGCCGATGACGGGGTCAAGCTCCTTCGTGCGGGCGCGCTCGACGAGGTCCGTGCCGTACTTCTTGAGCGCGTCGTAGGAATCCTCGGGATTGTCGCTCGTCACGGGGGAGGTCTTGACCTTCGCAAGCTCATCGGAGAAGCGGCTTCTCGTGATGCCGTGGTCGGAGAGCAGCTGGCGCACGCTCTGCGAGCCCTCGGAGAAGATGGCGAGCATCAGGTGCTCAACGGAGAGATACTCGTCGTGCAGCTTTTCGGCGGTCTTTTCGGCAAGGTTCAGGATCTTGCCGACCTCGGGCGAGGCATAGACCTCGCCGCTGCCGCCGGAGATGCGGGGCAGCTTGCGGATCAGCGTGTCGAGCTCGGAGAGTAAGCCGTCGCAATCGACGCCCATCTTACCGAACAGTGACCCAATCAGTCCGCCGTCCTGATCGAGCAGGGCATAGAGCAAATGTTCGGTCGTTACATACTGGTTGCCGTTTTCCTGCGCCATGTTCTGCGCGGTCTTGACGGCTTCCAAAGCCTTTTGCGTATATTTTTCAGCATTCATTCAAGTTCACCTCAAATTCGTGTTTTTTACAATTAAGTGATTAAATCAGCAGCGTTCTGCTTCGCAGATCGCCGCGGTAAGCCATTTCAACATCGCTCGCGGAGAGCGAACCGTCGAGATAGCCCTTGAGCAGCCGGTCGAAGAGCTGGACATAAGCGCTGATCGCACCGGCGACATCATCGGCAGTCAGCGCCTTTCCGCGCGGCATCGCGAGCGGACGGACGAAGCGCCCGTCGTACAGCGCGCAGGAAATGGAGCTGCCGAGAAGCGGTGCGAGGCACTTGTCTTCGATTTGCACCCAGAGCCGGAAGAAGCTCGTCATTGCGGAGATCAGCGCCGTCGACTGCGTGCGGAACACGATGTTCAGCGTGCCCATCGTCTGGGCGTCGCCATTGCTCAGGTCGACCTCGTACTTGACCGTGGGGCGGTATTTGTACGATAAGCTCGACTTGAGCGACATCGTGGACGAGCCGGGGGCAAAGAATGGCACCAGCTCGCGCGTGGGCGTCATCAGCTCTTCAATGGCCTCGAAAATATCGTTCCAGCGGCGCTCGGGCGTCGGCACGGAGACGTACTCGGCCAAAATCTGGTTGACGAGCGCCGAACGGTTCGTGCCCATCCGGTGGGCCAGCGCGTCGACCTCGCGCACCACATCATCTGACAGCGTCAGACTGTACAGGTTTTTTTTCATCATGCGCCTCCTTGGGGTTCTTTTTCTTTCTGGATGCTATCATAGCACAAGAACAAACTTTGTCAATAGAATTATATAAATTTATTTACGAGTTATATGCGAATTTACACGGAGTTCATAATTGCAAAGGAAGCGGAAAAAGGGAAAAGCCGCAATGAATTTCACTGCGGCTTTTCCCTTTTGAGAGATATGAGAGATGAGAGAATAGCAAATTTACAGCAGGCCCTGGAGCAGGATGATGACGATCAGGATCGGCAGCACCCACTGGAAATAGGGCTTGAGCTTGGGCGAGAGCTTGACGCCCGCGCCCTTGTTGACCTCGGCAATGTACTTGTCAAAGCCCCAGCCCCACTTGGTGACGCAGAACAGAAGGTAGACAAGAGAGCCGATGGGCAGCAGGAGGTTGCTCACAAGGAAGTCCTCGCTGTCGAGCACGTCCTTGCCGAGAATGGGGTGGAAGTCGCTCCAGATGTTGTAGCCGAACACGCAGGGAAGACTCAGGAGCATCAGCAGCACGCCATTGATGAAAACGGCTTTCTTGCGGCTCCAGCCAAATGTATCCATACAGATGGCCAGAATGTTTTCAAACACCGCCAGCACCGTGGACATGCTCGCGAACATCATGAAGAGGAAGAACAGCGTGCCCCAGAAGCGGCCGCCCGCCATGTTGACAAACACCTGCGGCAGCGTGACGAAGAGGAGGGAGGGGCCATTGTCGGGCGCAACGCCGTAGGAGAAGCATGCGGGGAAGATGATCGTACCGGCCATGAGCGCAACGAAGGTGTCGAGCGCGCAGATGCGGATGGACTCACCGGCGAGGGCGTGGTCATCGGACATGTAGCTGCCGAAGATCTCCATCGCCGCAATGCCGAGCGAGAGCGTGAAGAAGGCCTGATTCATCGCATCGGTGATGAGGCTGCGCAGACCGTTTTCACGGATGGAATCGAGGGAGGGGAGCAGATAGAACTTCATGCCCTCTGCCGCGCCGGAAAGCGTCAGGCTGTGAACGGCGAGAATGAGAATGAGCGCGAGCAGCGCAATCATCATGACCTTGGATACGCGCTCAAGGCCCTTTTGCAGACCCAACGAACAGACGACAAAGCCGACGATGACGATGGCGACCGCCAAAATGCCCATTTCAACAGGATTGGCCAACAGCTCGCCGAACACGGCGGACGCGTCCTCCGCAGGCATGCCGGAGTAGAACTTACCGGTCAGAAACCTGCCAAAATAGCTCACCATCCAGCCGGAAACCGTCGTGTAGTACATCATCAAGAGGTAGCAGCCGATCAGGCAGAACCAGCCGTGGATGTGCCACTTGGACTTGGGCTTTTCGAGCGTCTTGTAGGCGAGGATCGCGCTCTTGCGGCTCGCGCGGCCGACGGCCAGCTCCATCGTCAGCACGGGAACGCCCATGATGAGCAGGCACAGAATGTAAAAGAGAACAAAATAGCCGCCGCCGTTTTTGCCCGTCACATAGGGGAAGCGCCAGACATTGCCGATGCCGATGGCGCAGCCCGCGCTGACGAGCAGGAAGCCCAGGCGGGAGCGGAACGATTCGCGTTTCATGTTGATCGACCTCATTTGTAAAAGATTTATGAACGATGTGCTTATCTTACCGCAGGAAGATGGGCTTTACAAGACCGATTATCGGATGATATAATAAGCAAAACTTATGTTATGAGGAAATGAGTACATGAATCGCAATCAGCTACGCTATTTTGTCTCCGCCGCGGAGCACCGGAGCTTCACAAAGGCGGCGGAGCAGTATTACATCTCGCAGACCGCGGTGACGCAGCAGATCCAGCAGCTTGAGCAGACGCTCGGCTGCGAGCTCTTCGACCGCAGCACACGCCCCGTGAGCCTGACGAGCGCGGGAAAGTCGTTCCTTTTGGACGCAAAAGCGATCTTAGAGCGCATGAGCCGCGCACAGGAACGCGTGCATGACGCGGCGACGGGCCTGACCGGCACGCTGCGCGTCGGCTACGTGCGCGGCTACGAGCGCAGCGACCTCTCGGTCCTGATGCGCCACTTCCACCAGAAAAACGGAAACGTGCTCATCTCGTTCTACCGCTGCTCGACGGATGTGCTGGCCGCGGGGTTACTCCATCAGGAGTATGACATCGTCTTCACTTGGGACTCGACAAACCTGCGCACACAGGAGGGCGTCACGTTTCAGACGGTCGAAAAGGCTCGGCTCGTTGTCGCACTCTATGCGGGGCATCCGCTCGCGCAGCGCCGACAGCTCACGCGGCAAGAGCTGCGCGGGGAGAATATCTTATATATGTCGCCCGACGCCGCGCCCGACTCCTATGGCGACGCCTTTTTCATGCAGCGCTACGCCGAGGCGGGCTACAAGCCGAACATTCTCTTCCGCTCGGCGGACACCGAAAGCATCTTGATGATGGTTGCGGCGGAGGAGGGGATCTCGCTCCTGCCCGACTACTGCACCGACCGCCTTTACAATGCCGACAACCTCGTTTTCGTCCCGCTCGTGGGCGAGGGGGAGGAGGAAGAGATCATCGCCGCCTGGCAGAGCGGCAACCAGAACCCGGCGCTGGGACGGTTTTTGGCCGAGCTCAATCAAAAAGACCCGCCTTACTGAGGCGGGCCTTTCCTATTACATGTCAATCGTCACGATTCGGCCTTTTCGGCGTTGAGTGCTTCAAGCGCCTGCTCCATTTCGGCCGTTTCGGTGCGCGGCTCAAGGCGGTGCAGGCAGTCGAGGCATTCGATGCAGTGCTTGCGCTTGTCCTGCGGCCAGAGGACGCTGAGCTCCGGCACGTTGATCGCCTGTTTTTCAAGCAAGAGCCTTATTTTCCAGGTAATGTAAAGCGTAATACCATTCCACCACGGGGAGCCCATTTTGCGTCCGACATCAAGCGCCTTGCTCAGCCGCGCGGCGGCGGAGACGTACTGCCTGTCTTCCACATCGAACAGCGCAAGGTAAGACAGCGCGATCGGCATCTGGCTGTATTCGTGGAAGGACTGATAGAGCTCCTCGGCGTACGAGAGCAGCTCGCGCGCGACCTCCTTTTCACCGCTCTGATAGGCGGCGACGCCGTAGTCGGTGTAGATGATGGCCGCACCGGGGTACGAGCCGCGGCGCTGGTTGAAGAGGATGGCCTTGTCGTAGTATTCGAGTGCCTTGTCGAACTTCCGCTCGAGACGGTACGTTTCGGCGATGTAATTATACGCGCCCGCGATGCTGATGACATAGCGGCCCTCGCCGTCCGCGTCGAGTGATTCAAAAAAGCTGATGGAGCGGTCGAGCCAACTGCGGCACTTGTCGTATTCGCCGATCATCAGGTACATGAGGCCCTGTAGGCGCAGGAACTTACCCCAGTCCGGCGTATTTTCCAAACGCGATTTATACTGCATGCCAAGGCGCAGATGCTCACGCATGACGGGAAGATCATAGGTCTGGATGGCATAGTAGATGAACTGCAAATGCGCGTTCGCGGCCATCTGCCAGTCGCCCGCGGTGGTACTGCTCTTGAGGAGCTGGCCGACAACGGGGAGGCCCGCGTCGTATTCGCCGCCGTGGATGTAGTAGCGGCTTTCGACGTACAAGAGCTGACGCTCGAGCTGGTCGAGCTCCTTGGCGTTTGCGCCGAACTGCGTGGAGCGCAGCGAGGCAAGCTCGCGCTCGAGGATCTGAAAGTAGCCGGTCAGACCATCCTCCTTGACTGTCAGTGCGTCCGAGCCGTCGGTCAGGATCGGCATGAGCTCATAGCACATACCGGCAAATGCGTCAAGGGAAAGCACTTTATACTTGAAGGCTTTGAAGGTATCGCCGCCTGTGGTGAAGTGCTGCACGAGCTGGTCGTAGAGGTCGGTCGAACCGTCGCTGCCGAGCTGCGCCTCCAGATATTGCGCGGCGCGCAGATGCAGGATGCGGCGCGCGGACTCGGACTGGCGCTGCGAGAGCATCGCCTTCACGCGCTCGTGTGTGAACGAATAGCCGAGCACCTTGCCGCGCGTGGATTCGGTGAGCAGATTTTTCTGCTTGAGCTGGTCGCAGAGGTACAGAAGCTCCAGCGGCGTTTTTGTCAGAAGAGAGGTGAGAATGTCGAACGGCGGCCAGTCGCGAAAGACCGAGATGACGTCGAGTACCTGCAATTCATCGGACGAAAGGCCCGCGAGGCGCATCTGAATGATGCTGTCCGCGCTGGCAGGGATGTTTTTGAGCCCATTCGACTCGTGCATCGAGTCGAGCAGCTGCACGAGGAAGAGGCCATTGCCCTCCGTGCTCTGGTAGAGGTTGTCGATCTCCTTTTGCGAGTAGCGGCCCGGGGCGTAGAAGTTGACGAAGCGCGTTGTCTCCTCCTGCGAAAAGGCGTCGATATTGTACACGTCGAGCAGCTTGTCGCGCACGGCGTTGTTGAGCACCTGCTGGGCGTAAGGCTGCAAAATGTCGCGGCTCGTGCAGATGATCGTGATGTTCGTGCTGCGCAGGCGGTGCAGCAGCATCGAAAGGAGGTCGGCGCTGTTGTTGTCGATCCAGTGGATGTCCTCCAAAATGAGCAGCACCGGCACCTTTTTGGCGACCGTCGACAAAATGAGCAGCGTGCTCTCAAGCGCGGCGAGATAATCTGCGCCCGCGGGATAGTCGCTCGAAATGCCGGAGAAATTGTGCTGGCATTCAACGGACAAGCAGGGGAAGAGGCCCGCGGCGGTCTTAATGTAAACATCCGGAATATGGATATTTTCGGATTCGAATTTTGGGATGAGCTGGAGCATGATCGTGTTCCACGGGGCGAGCACGGTGTTCATCTCGGACTGGTAGCACGAGGCCTGGCAGATCGCCCAGCCGGAAAAATCGTACTGGTGCAGGATGTAGTTGATGAGGTATGTCTTGCCGACGCCCGTCTTGCCCTGAATCAGCGCGCAGATCTTGTCGCTTTCAAGACGCGAGCCGTTGCACAGCGATACGAGCTTGTGCAGCACCGCGTCCTTGCCGATGAGCTGCTGGTCGCTGCCGACCTCAAGCTTGTAGGTCGAGGTGTTCCACGCGTCGACGATCTGATAGTAGAGTGCGGAGGTCTCCTTGAGCGGGGAGATGCTGAATTCGTCGGAAAGGTTCTTACAGAGCGTATGGTAAAGGCCAAGTGCTTTACGAAATTTCTTCTGGTCGCGGTAGACCTGCATGAGCGTGGAGAACGCGCTTTCCTCCAGCGGGTCGATGGCGATGTACTCCGTGCCGTATTTTTCGGCAAGGTCGAGCTTACCGGCGTAATACGCCTCCTTTTCCGCCGCCAAAAGCTGATGAAGGTACTGCGACTGATAGAGATTGCGCTGATCGCTCAGCCATGCGTCAAACGCGGAGGAGTGGGAGACATTGAAGTCCTTCAGAAATTCCCCGTGATAGGCGCTGAGCATGTCGCCGCGCTCAAAATCGTAGACATCGCAGGCGATCTCAACGTCGGCGGAGAATTCAACGATCGAGCGCTGGCCGGGGACGAAGGGATCGAAGGCAAACGCCTTGCGGATGGTGTAGATCGCGTGGCGTAGATTTTTGAGCGCTGTGGCGGAATCGGTATCCTCGTAGAGCAGGCCGATGAGCTCGCTGCGGGTGGTTTTGCGCTTGAGGATCAAATAGTACAAAAGAGCGTCGGCTTTTTTATAGGGGAGCGTGATCTCCCGCCCGTCGACGGAAACGGCGGGCGTACCGAACAGTTTTGCGTTTAACTCAGGCATGTCAAGGCCTCCCAACAGAAATAACACGTTAGTGCAGTAAACAAAGATAGTATACTCAAACCGTTGAAAAATAGCAAGTACTTCGACGAAAATACGATATTCTAAGCGAAAAATAACGCTATGGTCGAATACCTCAACGCTAATTCAACGCGCGTATGATATAAAGGCAGCATCAAAATAGTACGGGTCTGCCTTTTGCTGCCCGTTTAGTTTAGGAGGCATCCATTTGAATTACGTTGGAACAGCGCGTCCGATCCACGACGCCAAGGGCAAGGCCACGGGGTATAGCAAATACGCCGGCGACATTTCACTGCCCAATATGGCGTATCTCTGCATGCTCCACAGCAAGATCCCGCACGGCTATGTCAAGGCGGTCCACGCGGAAAAGGCGCTGGCGCTTCCGGGGGTTTATGGCGTTTATCACTGCCTGAACACCACCGACCGCAAGTATAACCGCTACCGCTCGAACTTCGACCAGTCATACTTACCGAACGAAGAGTGTGCGTTCAACGATTACGTGCGCTTTGTGGGCGACAAGATCGGCGTGGTCGCGGCCTGCGACCAGGAAACAGCGGAGAGAGCCGCGCGTCTTGTCGAAGTAGAGTATGAAGAGCTCCCGTTTTCCATCGGCTTTGATGATACGCTCGCGGGCAAGAATTGTCTGGACGGCGAAACACCCGTCCGCGACGAATATGAGCTGGATGTCGGCGAGAAGCAGGGCAACGCCGAGGGGCTCATTGAGGTGTGCAGCACGATGGAGCTGCCGCGCCTGCATCACGCCACGATGGAGACACACGCCTGCATTGCCGACTATGACCCCTATAGCGACATGCTGACCGTCTACTGCCCGAACCAGGCCGTGCACGGCATTCGTACCGTGCTCGCGGACTTCTTGGAGATGCCGGAGAGCCATGTACGCGTCGTTAAGGCGACGATGGGCGGCTCGTTCGGTGCCAAGCAGGAGTGGTTTTTAGAGCCCGTCACGGCGCTCGTCGCCAAAAAACTCTGCCGCCCCGTCAAGCTCGTCTATTCCCGCGGCGAGGCGATGACCGACACGATCGTGCGCGGCGCGATGCGCATGAGCACGCGCGGCTACTACACGCCCGACGGCGAGATGAAGAAAATTTACTGCGATGTGACGCTCGACGCGGGCGCTTACATCGGCAACGCGGGCGACTATGTCCGCGCGCTGGCCGGTAAGCCGACGCGCTGCTACCGCATTCCATACATGCACTATCATGGACAGGTCATCAGCTCGAATTCGCCGGTCTCCGGCGCGTTCCGCAGCTGGTCGGCGGCAGAAGAGGCGCTGATGATGGAGCGCCAGCTCGACGCCGCGGCGGAAAAGCTCGGCATGGACCGCCTTGCGATTCGCCTCAAGAATGTGGCGCGCAGCGGGGAAGAGGACAAGAAACTCCACCTGTCGCTCGAAGACATCCGCATCGGCGATGCGATCACACTCGGCAGCGAAAAGTTCGGCTGGGACAAGCTGAAAGCTGAGGACGCGGCGTTCAACGCCTCCCAGCAGCGCTACCGCAGGGGCGTCGGCATCGGGATCGGCGGTCACGGCAACACATACTTCCCGCGCTTCAATGACTACGGCGCGGGCAGCATCAGCTTAAATGCCGACGGCTCGATGCAGGCGAATTTCACCCTGCACGACCACGGCTGCGGCACGGTGACGGCGATGCGCATGATCGCCGCCGAGGTGCTGAAAGTGCCCGAGGATAAGATTTACATGACCGAGGGCGACACCGCGGTCACGCCCATCGACTACGGCTGCTTTGCCAGCCGCACGACCTATGTGGTCGGCCGCGCCGTGCAGGATGCGGCGAACGCCTTGAGAAAGAAGATGCTGCACGCGGCGTCGGAGCTTTTAGACGTTCCCGAGGATGAGCTGTTCTTAAACGACAGCCATATTCTTCGCGTGGGGCAGGACGAGCCGCTTCTTTCGTTTGCCGAGCTCGCCAAAAAGAGCATGCACACCCACGCCGGCAACCTGACGGCCTGCGCGAGCTATTCGAACGTGACGAACCCCGGCGTGACGGGCGCGCACTTCGCCCATGTCGAGGTCGACACCTGGACGGGCTTTACGAAGGTGCTCGACTATCTCGCCGTGCACGATATCGGTCAGGCCATCAACCCCGGCCTGTGCGAGGCGCAGATCCAGGGCGCGGTGCAGATGGGCTGCGGCGCTGCGCTGCGCGAAAAGATGACCATGCAGAAGGACGGCCGCTGCACGGAGAGTTTGTCCAAATATCATCTGTTCCTTGCAACCGACCTGCCGAACATCCGCGTGGAGCTTTTGCAGGACGGACGCTCGAAGGAGGGCCCGTTCGGCGCGAAATCCATCGGCGAGGTCTGCTATGTGCCGGTCGCTCCGGCGGTGTGCGGCGCGGTGAACGACGCGCTGCACGCGAACCTCTCGGTGCTGCCGTATGATCCCGACTGCATTCTCAAATATCTGGCGGAGGTGAGAGAGAACCATGACGCTTAATTTTATTGTAAACGGAAAGCCCGTCACGCTCGAGACCGAGCCTGACCGCCGCCTGCTCGACATCCTGCGCGAGGACCTGCACCTCACGGGTACGAAGGAAGGCTGCGCGGAGGGCGAATGCGGCGCGTGCACGGTGTTGCTCGACGGCGAAGCCGTCCACTCCTGCCTGACCGCCGCCATCCAGCTCGAAGGCCGCGAGGTCACGACGATCGAAGGCCTTGCCGAAATGGGCTCGCTCGATATCATCCAGACCTGCTTTGTCGAAGAGCTTGCCATCCAGTGCGGTTACTGCACGCCTGGCATGATCATGTCTGCCGAGGCGCTGCTGCGCAAAAATCCTGACCCGACGGAAGATGAAATTCGTCTGGCGCTCTCCGGCAATATCTGCCGGTGCAGCGGCTATGTCCAGATCGTGCGCGCGGTCAAGCGCGCTGCGAAGGAGAGGAGGGAAGCGCGGTGCAGAGCTTAACGCCCAAAACGCTTGCCGAGCTCGCGCAGGCGCTTTCCGCCGCCACGGAAAAGGCGAAGATCATCGCAGGCGGCACAGACTTTATCATCAAGGAGCGCGCGGGCAAGTTCGCGCCCGACCTTTTGATCTACCCCGGCTTCATTCCCGAGCTGAACACCGTCACGAAAGAAAACGGCGTACTGCGCATCGGCGCGGCGGTGCCGATGAACGGCATCACCGCCGCACTCAAGGACGACAAGGCGTTCTGCGCCATCGCGGACGCGGCGTCCGACGTCGGCTCGCCGCAGATCCGCGCCAAGGGCACGATGGCGGGCAACCTCTGCAACGCCTCGCCCGCGGGTGACATGCTTCCGGTCTCGTGGCTGTATGATGCGCAGCTTGAGCTGATGAACGCCGACGGCACGGCGAGCGTGACGCCGGTGAACGGCTTTATCACCGGCCCGCAGAAGACGATCTTGCGGCCGGATCAGGCCGTCACGACCATTCTGATCGACTTGAAGCAGTTTGAGGGCTTTGTCAGCGCGTTCCATAAGATCGGTTCGCGCGAGCGCGTGTCCATCTCCCGCGAGGGACTGGCCGCCGCCGTCAGGCTCGACGAAAGCGGAGACTGTCGCTCGGCGCGGTCGGCGGCACGCCGATCCGCGTGACGGACGCAGAGGAGTATATGCGCGGCCGCGTGCTCGATGAAAAGCTCGTCGAAGAGATCACGCCGATGGTTGCCGAGACCATCCACAACAACTGCCGCCCGGCAAATCGCCTCTATAAGACTGAGGCCGCCCGCGGCCTGACGGCGGATACCTTCGCCAAGCTGATGAGCCGCCTGTAACGCGAAAAACAGCATAGAAAAAGGACGCATCCGGTCGGATGCGTCCTTTTTCATTTGCGATTGTATGTTACGCGCGCTCGGCCTCTTCGATGACCTTGAGAAGCGAGCCGTCCTTGATGACCTGATAGGACTTTTCAATGTCGATGCTGAGGTTGCGGTCGGCATCGTAGTAGGGGACGGTCTTGCGGTAAGCGTCCTTGAGAGGGCCGGTGACCTTGCCGAGCTTGAGCAGGTTGTCAGCGCGCTGGTCGCGGCGCATTTCGACGGCCTGAGCGGCGTGCATGAGCTCCATGCCGAGCATGTAGCGCAGATTGTCGACGATGCGGAGAGAACGCATACCGGCGAGCGGCAGATTGCTGGCGTGATCCTCGATGCCGTTGGCGAAGGAAGTGATGTCGAGCGTCGTCGTGTTGGCGAGCCAGCGGTTCTCGGCGTCGAGCGCGGCGAAGGTCTTCTGTATCGTGGAGAACGCGATGGTCTTGACCTCGTGCGGGGTCAGGAAGCGGTTGAGACCCGTGAAGCCAGGGTCGACGATCTTGTAGAGGCGGTTCGTAATGGCGTGGGACATGTGGCACAGCGCCGCGGCCAGCATGTCGACGCCGAGAGAGAGGGTCGTTACCTCAAAGTTCGGGCTGACGGATGTGGTTCCCTCCTCATAGAGGATGCAGGGGTTATCGTCCGTGCGGTTGATCTGGAGCTCGAGGATATTCTTGACGTACTCAAGAGAATCGTAGACAGAGCCGTTGATGGCCGCACCGCAGCGGAAGGAGAGGGGATCCTGCAGCGCGCGCTTGGAATCGGGATGCTCAAGATAGCTGCCCTCGAGGAAGCGGCGGCACTCTGCGGCACAATGGATCTGACCGGGCAGGCCACGCACCTCGTTCACGCGCTCGCCGAGCGGCTGGAGGCCGCCGTTGAGACCTTCGAGGTGCAGGCAGTAGATGGCGTCGCTCAGCTTGATGAGCTCTTCGACCTCCTTGACAAGCAGGACCACCATGGATTCACCCTGCGCGTTCGAGGAGACGATGGAAAGGCCGTCCTTCGGGCCGAGGATTGCGGGCTCGATGCCCTCGGCGCGCATGGCGTCGATCGCGGGAATGATCTCGCCGTGATATTCGACCTCGCCCTGGCCGATCATGGCCTGACCGATCATGCTCATCGTGCTCACGTCACCCTCGCCGACGGCGCCGCGGCGCATGGCGCGGGGATGGATGCCGCGATTTAAGAACTCCTCATACATTTTAAGAATGTTCGAGGCGATACCCGTGCGGCCGCAGAGGGCGGTGTTGAGGCGGATGCACATCATCGCGCGCACTTCTTCGACGCTGGCAAACGGCGCAACGCCGAGGGAGTGGCTGTTGATGAGGTTGCGGTTGTACTGCTCGAAAAAGTCCTGGCTGAATTCGCGGTCCTTGTTCCAGCCCACGCCGTGGTTCAGGCCGTAGACGGGCTTGCCGTCAGCCGCCATGTCAAAAAGCACCTGGCGGGATTTGTCGACGAGGGGAACAACCTCGGGGTCGATCTGGACGGGGCGGCGGTCATAAACGACGGAGTAAAGATTCTCCAGCGTCAGGTCTTTTCCGTTTAAGATCAGAGTTTCGCTCATTTTGTAAAAACCTCCTTGCGGTAAATAAAACAAATTGTTGTCACTTTGATTGTTTATATTATAATAGTGAGCCGTCAAAACAGCGTTGAAAATTATGAAAGAAAAAAATTTACCCCGTTCAAACGATTCAACGTTTTTCCAACTTTACTGTGCTATAGTGTCGTCATCGCGGGAAAGGCAACGAATTTTGCGGTAAGGAAGACGCAGAAGATGTGTATCCCGTATCAAAACCTTGCGGAGAGACGGCAGATCACTCCGCAGCGAAACAACAGGAGGAGAAAATGCTTACACTGATTGACAATATTACTATTGTCCTGTGCGTGGTCGGCATCTTCGCCATCAGCGTCTTCATGAGCAAGAAGAACACTGATATGGAAGCCTACTATCACGCAAACAAGGCTCTGCCTTGGTCTCTCGCGGTCGGTACGATCGCTGCATCCTGGTACGGCGGCAACGGTACGATCGGTACGGTCGGCTATGTTACCACCATGGGCCTTTCCGCATTCTTTATCTGGTCCATCGGCGCGCACCTTGTGCGTTTCCCGCTGGCTCTGTGGGTTGCTCCCCGCATTTCCGTCAAGGTCAACTCCACGATGACCGAGCTGCTCGACCGTTTCTATGGCCGCATTGCTTCCTTTATCGGCGCGATTGTCCTGCTGGCGACCTGCCTCTCCATCTCTGAGATCGGCGCCTGCGGCTATGTCGGCGTTGCTGCGTGGAACATGAACAAGTTCCTTGCTGCGGCCATCGTCATTGCCATTTCCATCGGCCTTTCCTGCGTCGGCGGCCTGCTCGGCGTCGCCATCACTGATATGATCTTCTTCTTCCTGATGATCGTATCTGTCGCTTTTGTCTTCCCCAGCGCGTTCTACGGCGTGGGCGGCTTCGCTGCTCTCGACGAGATCTTCAGCACGGTTGATCCCGCGATGATGACCCCGTTCGGCGGCATCCCTCTGGGCCGTGCCATCGTGCTGATCCTCATCTGCATCAACGTCTATAAGGATCCCGCGTTCTATCAGCGCTTCACCGCTTCCAACGGTCCCAAGACCGGTAAGCGCGCGATGCTGACCTGCTTCTCCATCTGGCTGAGCATGGACGTTTGCCTGATGTTCACCGCTATCGTCATCCGCGCGATGGATCCCGCGCTGACCGTCCAGCCCGAGGTTGCTTACATGCAGCTCGTTCTCAGCGGTCTGCCTCCCGTTGCCCGCGGCCTGTTCGTCTTCGCGATGCTCGGCGCCATCATCTCCACGATGGATACCTACTATCTGGTCGGCGGCGAGATCGTGTCCAACGATATCATCGGCGTCCTGCGCAAAAAGCCCCTTACCGACAAGCAGTCCATCTTCATTTCCCGTATTGCCTGTGTGGTGTTCGGTGTGATCGGCCTGAGCGTTGCGTTCAAGTTCAAGCTGGTCTATGATGCGATGATCCTTGTCACGAGTCTCTCCATGTCTGCGCTGTTCGTTCCCATGATGGCTGCCATCATGTACGATGGCAAGAAGACCAACATGTCCGGCCTCTGCTCCATGATCGTTGGTATCCTCTCTTGGCTCTGGTTTGACTTTAATCCCCTCAGCATTGAAGCCCTCGGCGGTAACGTCGATCCGATGCTCGTGTCTCTGCCTATTTCTTTCGTAGCGTTCCTCATTGGCAACCAGTTCGGTAAGGTTCTCAACACCGGCTTTGCCAAGCCCGACGGTGTGAACATTGAGAAGGGCATGATCATGACCTCCTCCGGCCCCGTCAGCGAGGAAGAGTACAAGAAGGAGATCAAAGTCGAGTGGCTCGGCATCGACGGCGCTCTGTGCCTTGTCTATGTGGCGCTGGCCGCGTTCTACAGCTTCGGCATCATCAACCGTATCGACTGGATCATCGGTTGGGTCGCCCCGCTGGTTGCCGGTATCTCCACCACCGCAATCTTCCTGCGCTATCTGTATCAGGTCTTCACCTTCGGTAAGACTCCCGCTCAGAAGAAGTAATTCAAATGCTCCAAGAGAAGGCAGACCTTTCCGGGTTTGCCTTCTCTTGCTCTATCGTTCGCTGATCTGGCGGGCGATAGGGCAGGTCATTCCCTTAAAAGCGGGCCGAAAGCGGCTCCTTAAAAAATTTTTATTGATAGCGTTGAAAGATAAACGCAAATTAAACGATGACGTGTTATACTACTATCATCACAACGGAGGCGCAGAAGTTCCTCCCTCCGGGATTTAAGAGGTGCAATATGTCTGAAGTAGATCACATCAAAAACGTCACCATCGTCGGCATCGGCACGCAGGGGTCGATGATCGCTTTCCGCAACGCGCTCTACGGCAAGAACGTGACCGGCTACAGCCGCACGCAGCCGTCGATCGACACCTGCAAGAATAAGATCGACAAGTGGCTCGCTCACTTCATCGAAGAGGGGAAGCTGACAAAGGACGAGGCCGACGCTGTCCGCGACCGCATCCATTACGCGACGACGCTCGAAGAGGCCTGCAAGGACGCCGACCTCGTCGTTGAGAACGTGCCGGAAAAGATCGAAGTCAAGCAGGCTGTTTTCAAGCAGCTCGACGAGGTCTGCCCGAAGCACTGCTATCTGAACTCGAACACCTCCTCGCTCCTGATGAGCGATATCTATAAAGATGTGAGCGACGAGCGCAAGGCCATGACCTTCTCTGTCGACCACGACGACCCCATCCGCAACAGCTATCTGGAGATGATGTGGAACCCCAGCACGTCTGAGGAGACGAAGAAGGCCGCTATCGCGCACTATCACACCCTCGGCTTTGAGCCCGTCATCACTGAGCGTGAGATCAAGGGCTACTCCATCAACCGCGTGTGGCGCGCTGTCAAGCGCGAGTGCCTGTACCTGTGGGCCAACGGCTATGTCACCGACGTCGCCGAGTTCGACCGCGGCTGGATGACCGAGTGGCACAGCAACATCGGCCCGTTCAAGCTGATGGACCTCATTGGCCTTCAGACCATCTACAACATCGAAAATTCCTACTACGCCGCCAGCGGCGATGAGCGCGACAAGCCGCCCGCAAAGCTCAAGGAAATGATCGACGCGGGCCACCTCGGCATGAAGACCGGCCAGGGCTTCTACTCCGGCTACGACACCGAGGCCGGTAACCTGGACGTCGGCAAGAAGTAAGCAGAGGAGAGGGTCCATGAAACTCACGGATCACCAGCAGAAAATGCTGGACGGTGCGTTCGGCAAGGGTAAGGCCATGGCGATGCAGATCCAGATCGGCGTGGGCAAGTGCTTTGATGCGGAGCGCCTGGTTCCCGTCAGCCGCGCGCACGTATCCCTCAGCGCGCAGGAGGCCGACATCTGGTTTGCGGGCAAGCTCCTGGACGCGGGGGCTTCCTGCGCTGTCGCGCCGACTGTCAACCCCGGCTATTCCGTCGACTATTTTCGTTCTCGGCTGACTGATGCCGCCGTCGAAAACATGCGAAAGACCGAGCGTATCTACCGCGGCCTCGGCGCGCGTTTGACCTACTGCTGCACGCCGTATCTTGCCGATAACGTCCCATCGTATGGCGAGATCATCGCCTTTTCCGAGACGAACGCTACGATCTATGCCAACGCTGTTCTCGGCGCGCGCACGAACCGCGAGAGCGCGGCCAGCGCCCTCTGCGCTGCCGTGACAGGCTACGCGCCCGAATACGGGATGATTCTGAGCGAGAATCGCTTCGCCGACATCGCCGTTCACGTGGACGCGAAGATGGAGTCGGACTTTGACTACGCCGTCCTCGGCCTTTGCGGAAAGAAGATCGGCAAGGGCATTCCGGCGTTCCTTGGCCTTCCTGAGAAGATCAGCACCGAGGCGCTCATCGCGCTCGGCGCGGAGCTGAACGTTTCGGGCAGCTACGACCTCTACCACATTCCAAATGTCACGGCAGAGGCCGCGCACGGGTTCGACCTTTTTGGCGGCAAAGCGCCGAAAAGGGAGGTCACCATCACACAGTCTGACTTGGAGCAGACGCTTGAGGCGTTCTCTCCCTCGGCGGACGGCAGCATCGAATATTGCATTCTTGGCTGCCCGCACTACACGTATGCGCAGATCGAAGAAGTCGAGCGACTGCTCGGCGACGAGAAGGCGAAGGCCGACATCCATATCCTGACGTCCGCCGCCATCAAGCGCGAGGCGAAAGAAAGCGGCCTCGAGGACCGGCTTCTGGACCTTGGCGCGGACCTGATCGCCGACACCTGCGTGGACGAGGCATGTTGCTGGGGCTATCTTGCCGGAAAGCCCGGCGTGACGGATTCGCCCAAGGGCGCATACTACATGGAAACGGCGGGCATCCGCATGGCCGTGCGCGACACGGCCACCTGCATCCACTGGGCAAAGCAGGGGAGGGTGTGCTGATGAAAAAGACATTTTCCTGCCGCCAGATCGCCGCGGGCAAGGTGAGAGGCGAGGTGCTCACCTGCACCGACCAGATCCTCTTTTACCACACCGACCCGAAGACCGGCGTCGTGACCGAAGCCGGTCACGCGCTCGAGGGTGTGAGTGTCAAGGATAAGATTCTCGTCTTTCCGGGCGGAAAGGGCAGCTCTGTCGTGCAGATGGACGGGCTCTACAAGCTTGAACTCAACGGCGCCGCGCCGCTTGGCTTTATTGTGCGCGAGCCCGACACCGTGCTCGTCTCCACGGCCATCATCATGGAGATCCCGATGGTCGATCGCGTGGAGGACGAATTTTACAATGCAGTAAAAACCGGAGATCAAATCGAGATCAACGCCGACGAAGAAACAATCACACTGATCGAACAAGATCACTGAATTTCAAAAAAAGAAAGGACAAGCAGTATGGACACTTTGATTTTGAACGGCCACGACCTGACCTTGCAGGACGTCTATGACGTCGCTTACGACGGCCGCAAGGTCGAGATCGCAGCCGATGCCTACGCGCGCCTCGCCAAGGGCCGCGAGATCATGCAGGAGCTCTCCAAGGGTGGCAAGGCCATTTACGGCTTCAACCGCGGCGTCGGCCAGAACAAGGACGTCACCATCGACGAGGACTTCATGGAGACGCAGAACCGCATGATGCTGCGCTCCCACTCCCTCGGCCTTCCGCCGTTCAACACGGACGAGGAAGTGCGCGCGATGATGGTCATCCGCCTCAACAACATGCTCATCGGCGCATCCTGCGCTTCCGATGACCTGGCGAACAGCTACCGCGACTTCCTGAACCACGGCATCACGCCGCGCATCCCGCGCCGCGGTGCCGTCGGTGAGGCGGACATCACCACCATCGGCCTTGCCTTCATCGGTGAGGAGGACGTCAACTACAAGGGCAAGGTCGTGAGCGCCAAGGAAGCTATGGAGAAGGAGGGTCTCAAGCCCCTGCACCTCCAGCTCAAGGACACGCACACCATCATGCTCTCCAACAGCCAGGGCGAGGGCACCGCGGCCATCCTTGTTCACGAGGTTGAGAGTCTCGTCAAGATGTCCGACCGCATCTTCTGCCTCGATTATGAAGGCCTCAACGGCAACATCGAGCCGATGCGCGAGGACGTGAACGAGCTGCGCGGCCTGCCCGGCCAGATCCGCTGCGCCGCGCGCTGCCGCGAGGATCTTGAGGGCAGCTACCTTTACAGCGACAACCGTCCCGAGCACGCGCTGCAGGACCCGCTGACTTTCCGCGGCGGCTTTATCATCACGGGCGCGGTCGAGGATGCGCTGGACTACGTTAAGAAGTTCCTGAGCATCCAGATCAACTCCCCCTCGGACAACCCCTGCATCATGCTCGACAAGAAGGACGTCTTCGTCAACTCGAACTTCGAGACGACGTCGCTCGTCATCGGCGTCGAGATGCTGGCTATCGCGCTGGCGCACCTGTCCCGCGCGGTCAACTACCGTCTGATCCGCATGTGCATGCCCGAGTTCACACACCTGCCGCGCTTCCTTGCTCCGCGCAACGGCAGCGCCCACGGCTATGACGAGGTGCAGAATGTGCTCTCCTGCCTCGATGCGGAGAACCGCTATCTCACGACCCCGTCGTCCGTCGACTTCTATCCCATGCAGGGCTCCATTGAGGACCACGCGAGCAACCTGCCGCTGGCCGTGACCAAGTGCCGCCAGATGGTCGACAATCTGCGTTACCTCGTCGGTATGGAGGCGCTGTTCGCCTCTCAGGCCGTCGATCTGCGTAAGAGCGACGGCAACGGCGACTACGTCCACCTCGGCAAGGGTACGCAGAAGGCCTACGATGTGCTGCGCGCCGTTGTTCCCGAGATGAAGAGCAACCGCAGCGTCTATGACGACATCAACAAGGCCTATCAGCTCGTGCTGGAAGAGAAGTTCCTCGCCGACGGCGAATAAAAAAATGCAGCCATAGAACCTTCACCATAGGGCAAAGGCCGG
>OBAM01001031.1_pt1 | contig 19856 bp, 18 predicted proteins | sample 1517751 | NCBI WGS metagenome assembly OBAM01 (sample SAMN04571703, study PRJEB22368) | human gut metagenome | biome: human gut; material: stool | host: Homo sapiens | place: Luxembourg | collected 2012-10-18
CGCTGCTGGGTCTTGACGCGGTCGATGTAATCGACGTCGTCCAGGTCGTTGATCAGGCGGTCTGCGTAGGCCGTGATCTTCAGCATCCACTGGCTCTTGTTCTTCTGGACAACGGGGCTGCCGCAGCGCTCACAGACGCCGTTGACGACCTCCTCGTTGGCCAGAACGACCTTGCAGCCGGTGCAGTAGTTGACGGTGGTCTCCTTCTTGTAGGCAAGGCCCTTCTTGAACAGCTGGATGAAGATCCACTGCGTCCACTTGTAGTACTCGGGGTCGGTGGTGTTGATCTCGCGGTCCCAGTCAAAGGACAGGCCCAGCGCCTTGAGCTGGCTCTTGAAGCGGGCCACATTCTGGGCGGTGACGATCTCGGGGTTGATGTGGTTTTTCAGGGCGTAGTTCTCGGTAGGCAGGCCGAAGGCGTCCCAGCCCATGGGGTACAGGACGTTATAGCCGCACTGACGCTTTTTGCGCGCGACGATGTCCAGCGCGGTGTAGCTGCGCGGATGGCCGACGTGCAGGCCCGCGGCGGACGGGTACGGGAACTCGACCAGCGCGTAGAATTTCGGCTTGGAATGGTCGATCTCGGCATGGAAGGTATCCTCGTCCTCCCAGACCTTCTGCCATTTGGCCTCAACTGTTTTAAAGTCGTATTTCATGATTCTTCTCCCCACAGATGAATTTTAGATGGGTAGCGTTAAAGCCTTCCCCTTGGGGGGAAGGTGGCCCCGCAGGGCCGGATGAGGGGTGCGTGTGCCGCCGCTGCCCGTTTATAGGCTGCCGCGGGAAAGTCTGCCCTCATCAGTCAGCGGTCGGGGCCGCTGACAGCTTCCCCCGAGGGGGAAGCCGTTCCGCATTTTTACTGCTCGTCCGCACCTTCGTTCGGCATCCACTCACTGGCGGGCACAACCGTGGCATCGGCCCAGAGGTGCTCGAGGTCGTAGTAGTCGTGAGCCTCCTGGGTAAAGACGTGGACGATGACGCTGCCGTAGTCCAGCAGCACCCAGCGCTTGCCGTCGTGGCCCTCGGTGCGCAGCACCTTGACGCCCTCGCGGTCCAGCTGGAACTCGGCCTCATCGGCCAGTGCGCCGACATGGGTGGTGGACATACCCGTGGCAATGACGAAATATTCGGTGACGGTGGTCAGGTCCTCCACGGCCAGAATGTGGACGTTGACGGCCTTCTTTGCGTCCAGCGCACGCGCCAGACGAATGGCAAGTTCTTTGCTTTCCATAGATGTTCTCCTAGGTGGTTTATAACGGGGTAGGTTTCGGGCTGCGGGAGGTTCTCTCCCTCCGGCCCTGCGGGCCACCTCCCTCGCAGAGGGAGGCAAGAGAGCGGCGGCTTCGCCGCGCTCTTTTCTCGGCTCCCTCTGCGAGGGAGCTGCCGCCCGCAGGCGGCTGAGGGAGAGAGCTTCGCCTTTACCCGAAGTTTTTCTGTTTTACGCTGCCGGCTGGCTCTCGGTATCGGTGGAATCCGTGTCGGTGCTCTCGCTCTCCGCCGTGGACTCGGACGCCATGATGTCGGTGACCTGGTTGGAGCCGTCGAGGTTCTCGTTCTTCTGCGCGTCGTCCGCCGCGGCCATCAGGCCGCCCATCTGCTGGATCTTCGGGTCGGTGGCCGTGTAGCCGGACAGGTCAATGACATTGTCGCACAGGTTCAGCTGGCTGGCATCGACGGGACCGGTGTTCTCGCGGAAGTACTGGTTCAGCAGGTCCGCATCCGCCTGCCGCGCGGGGTACAAAAGCGACTGACCGTTGTACTGCGGGCCGCTGATGACCGGCATCTGGCAGATCATGATCTTGCTGGAATCAATTTTCAGCATACTGATGGCAAAGCTGATGAGGTCGGACGCGCTGAGGTTCGTCTCCATATAGTTCAGCACGGCGGGGGTCAGCTTGGCGACGTCCCAGATGTTGCCGATGCTCTTGAGCTTGCGGAACAGCGCCGCGTAGAACTGGCGCTGCATGTTCAGGCGGCCAATGTCGCCGTCGGGGTAAATTTTACGCGCACGCAGCAGGAACTCCATCGACGCACCGTTCAACGTCTGGTAGCCGGCGTGAATGACGCTGTCTCCCAACCCCAGCGCGGCGTAGTCTACATCCATGGGGACGTTGATCTCCACGCCGCCGAACAGGTCTACCAGCTCGGTCAGCATTTCCAGACGGATCGTGATAAAGCCGTCGATGGGCAGCTTGTACTGGTCTGCGACCAGCTCACACAGGGCGGCCATATTGTTGTTGCCGTCGCTGCCCTGGGTCTTGGCCACGCCGTTGATGCGGAAGTTGCCGGAGACGCTCGCGTCCGTCGTGACCATCGTATCACGCGGGATCTGCAGCATCTTCATCTCGCCCGTCTCATTGTTGAAATGGACGTACAAAATCATATCGGTCATGCCGTCGTTGACGTTGGAGTCATTGGCCGCACCTGCGGACAGATCGCCGGTGGACGAACGGTCAACGCCGGTGACAAGGATGTTGAACTCCTTGCCCTGGAATTCCTTGGGCGTGTTGATGAGCTGGTTCAGCTTGATGTTGCCGCCCGCCGGGGTGATGGCCCCCATGATGAGCGCGAACGCACCGCCGAAGATCAGCGCGATGACCAGCAGCGTGATCAGCAGGATCTGCCACCAGCGGATCTTTTTCTTCTTTTTCCCGTTTCCGCCCTTGCCGCTGCCGCCCTTTTTGCCGGACTTTCCGCCCTTTGCCTTGCGCGGGGCGTCGTCGTCATCGCGCTGCCGCCATTGCCGCCTGCGGCGGTGCGGGGCTTATGGGCTGCGGGCTGCGGGGCATCCGCATGCTTTGTGCGGCGGGGCTGCGCGGCAGCCTCCTCCAGCCGGATGCCGCCGACGGAGGCCGGGGCACCGGGGGCCGCCTGCTGCACAGGGGCCTGCGCCTGGGGGCGCGGGGCGGGCTGCTGCGCCTGCCGCGGGGCCGCGGGCTGCTCATACAGCTGGGCGGCGGCCTGCCGGGCGCGCTGCTCCGGCTCCGGCGGGCGGTTCACGGTGCGGCGGGGGCGCTGCACCTGAAACTGCAAGGTATCGCCGTATCTGCGCTCGGCAGCGGCGCGGTAGGCCATGGCCTGCCGCTGGGCGTAGGTCAGCTCACGGGGCTTTTCCGGTGCGGGCGCAGCCTGCTGGGCACGCTCCTGTACCGGCGGCTCGGGTGCGGGGGCCGGCTGCTCGGTCACAACGGGGCGCTGGCTGATATGCCGTCCCTGGGCCGTGCGCATGGGCTGCTGCACGGTGCGGCGGCGGGCATTCTGTTCGGCCAGCTGTTGGGCGCGGCGGCGGGCAGCCTCATACTGCTCCTGATCCAGCCCGCCCGATGCACTGCCGGTATACAGCTTACGCGGTTCGCTCATTACATTTCCTCCCTGCTCTGTGGAGTGTTTTTATTCAAGGTGTGCTTTTGCATACTCATAAGCGGCGACGCTTTCAGGGTCCAGCGAGCCGCCCTTTTCTTCCACAAAATCAATGCTGCGCTTGAGTGCGTCGCAAAGAGCCCGGTCCAGATCCTGCATTTCCAGCGCGCGCAGGTCGTCTACGCCGGGCCAGTCGCGCTCGGCGCTGGTCATATCGGCCAAATAGATGATCTTATCGAGCTTGGACATCCCCGGCTTGCCGGTAGTATGGCAGCGGATGGCAGACAAAATTTCCGGGTCGGTGATGCCCCATTGCGTTTCGGCCAGGATGGCCGCGGCGATGCCGTGCCAGACCGGCGACGGACGTGCGGGGGCATTTTCTGCTATTATAGCATTATCGGCAAAAATCTGCAACAACTCCTGCTTGGGCAGTTCCTTGGCGGAATCGTGCAAAATTGCCGCCATAGCGGCCTTTTCCGGGTCTGTGCCCCAGCGCCTGGCAAGTTTTACAGCCATTTTTTTTACATTTTTCGTGTGCGTCCAGCGCTTTTCGCTCAGGCGGGCCTTGACCAACTTCTTGGCTTCGGAGTACTCCATGGCGTTTTTCCTTCTCCTGACTGGCTGTAGGGGCCGGACATGTCCGGCCCTCAACTTTGCCGTGATTGCCCTTGAACGGGTGGTGTATTTTTATGCTGCGGGCCGGGCATGCCCGGCCCCTACAGAGCAGCCTTTTCGGGTCATGCGTAGGGCGGGGTGCCCTCACCCCGCCGCGGCGGCCTGGGGGCAGGCCGCCCTACAGGCTCCCGTACAGCCGATGCTCCTTTATCACTGCCAGCACCTCCGGCGGCAGCACCTCCGGCCACTGCTCCCGCGGGATCTTCCCGCTGCGGATGTCGCTCGACGCGCAGGGGTAGCTCTCGGCGCGGGCAAAAAGGACGCGGCCCCCGGCCTTTTTCAGTTCTGCGGCGGCGGCGTGCAGGGCGGCCTCATCGGTGCCGGTGCGGCTCTCGACGACGAGGGCAGCCATTTTCAGCATATCCTGCCAGCGGTACCATTCCTGAAACGTCAGCAGCATGTCGCTGCCGACGCAGAGGTACAGCGCGCCGTCCGGGTCTTGGCCGCGCAGCCATTCCAGCGTGTGTACGGTGTAGCTGCGCCCGCCCTGGCGTATCTCCCAATCGCTGACCTGCACCGCCGGGGACAGCGCTGTGAAGCAGGCACACATCTGCAGGCGCAGCTCTGCCGGGGTGGCGCTGGCATGCTTGTGGGGCGGCGTGCCCGCGGGCATAACGAGGGCGCGGTCCGGCTGTACCAGTGCCAGCGCGGCGCGCAGGTTGTTCATGTGGCCGTTGTGGGGCGGGTCGAACGTCCCGCCGTAGAGCAGTGTTTTCATTTTGCCAGCACGGCGGTGTAGGCGCTTTCCTTTTTCTTCTGCTTGAACAGCACAAATTTGCGGCCAATGACCTGCACGCACTCGCAGTCCAGCGCCTCGCACAGGATGTCGGCGGCCTCGCGGGCGGAATATTCGCTGTTTTCCAGCACCTTTACTTTGATAAGCTCGCGTGCGGCGATGCAGTCGGCGATGCCCTGCTTGAGGGTGTCGTCGATCTCGCCCTTGCCGATCTGGTAAACGGGGTCCATCGTGTTCGCCGCGCTGCGCAGAGCCGCGCGCTGTTTGCTGGTTAAAGACATAGGGTTTCTCCTTTATAAATATAGATGTATCGTATCGCGGTAGGGGCCGGGCATGCCCGGCCCCTACAAAGGCTTCCCCCGAGGGGGAAGCTGTCGCCCGCAGGCGACTGATGAGGGCAGAGTCCACGGCAGCTTCCCGTTCACGGGTACCCGCCGCAAGGCTGCCCCTCATCCGGCCTCGGGCGGGGCCTCGGCCACCTTCCCCCAAAGGGGAAGGCTTTTATCCCAAAAATTCGGGCAGCTTTTCTTCCAGCTTCTCCATCGCCCGGCCGCGGTGGCTGATGGCGTCCTTCTCGTCGGGGGTGAGCTGGGCGTAGCTGCGGCGTTCGGTGTTCGGGCGCTTGCCGTCGGGTGCGCCGTACTCGTCGGGGATGAACAGCGGATCATAGCCGAAGCCGTAGTCGCCGTTCTGCAATGTAAACGCAATGCAGCCCGGGCACTCGCCCTCGACCTCCAGTGCGCGTCCGTCCGGCAGCATGAAGCAGACCGCCGACACGAACTTTGCGCCGCGCTGTCCCTCCGGCACGTCGGCCAGCTCCCGCAGCAGCTTTGCGTTGTTCGCGTCGTCGTCGCCGTGATGCCCGGCGTAGCGGGCGCTGTAGACGCCGGGCGCACCGTGCAGCGCGTCGGTGCAGAGGCCGGAGTCATCGGCCACGGTGGGCAGGCCGCTGGCCTTGCAGAACGCCTCGGCCTTGATGCGGGCGTTTTCGGCAAATGTCGTGCCGGTTTCCTCGGGGTCAAGGTCGATCCCCAGCTCCCGCAGGCTCTTGACCTCATGGCCCATGCGTTCCAGAATGCGGCGCAATTCCTTCAGCTTGCCCGCGTTGTTGCTGGCGGCGCAAACGATCATGCTTCGCTCTCCCCTTCCTCTTTCTTCTCGTCCTTCTGCAGGGCGGATTCCGGCAGCAGGCTTTCGACGAAGGTCTGTGCGTCAAATTCCATCAGGTCGTCGATCTTCTCGCCGACGCCGATGAAGCGGATGGGCAGACCGAGGTTCTCCCACACAGAGACCGCGCAGCCGCCGCGGGGCGTGCCGTCGAGCTTGGTCAGCACCACGCCGGTGGCGTTGGCGGCCTTGCAGAACTCCTCGGCCTGGCTGATGGCGTTCTGGCCCGTGATGGCGTCGAGCACCAGCAGCACCTCAAGGCTCGCCTCGGGGCTGGCCTTCTTGACGCTGCGGGAGATTTTGGACAGCTCGTCCATCAGGCCCTTCTTGTTGTGCAGACGTCCGGCGGTGTCGGCAATGACCATGTCGTAGCCGCGGGCGTTGGCGCTCTTGACGGCATCGAAGATGACCGCCGCCGGGTCCGCGCCCATGCCGGCCTGGACCAGCGGCACGCCGGCGCGCTGTGCCCAAAGCTCCAGCTGCTCACTGGCGGCGGCGCGGAAGGTATCGCCCGCTGCCAGCATGACGCGGCGTCCCTGCTTTTTGTACAGGCCGGCCAGCTTGGCAATCGTCGTGGTCTTGCCGACGCCGTTGACGCCGATGACCAGAATGACGGCGGGCTTGCCGTCCAGATCCATCGGGTAGCGGGGGGTCAGCTCCTGACAGATGATGCCGCGCAGCGCGTCCAGCGCCTCCTGACCGGTTTTCAGGTGTTTTTCCTCGACCTCGTCGTGCAGCTCATCCACCAGACGCACGGCGCAGGCGGGGCCGACGTCGGCCAGAATGAGCTGTTCCTCGAGCTGGTCGTACAAATCATCGTCGATCTGCGCGTTGGTCAGCGTATTGACGATGCGCTGGAAAAAGCCCGTGCGGGTCTTTTCCAGCCCGCGCTTGACCTTTTGCTGCTCCTGAAATTCCTCCTCGGAAATATCGCGTTTGAAAAAGTTGAAAAAGCCCATCGTGGCCCTCCTTACTTTTGATTTGCCGCCCTGCGGGTTTGTGTGGCTTCCCATTGGCGGGTGGTCGTATTTATGTGGCGGGCCGGGCATGCCCGGCCCCTACATGCCATCAGGTAATAAGGTCCGCGCTCACATTATCCAGATCCAGGCGCAAAATCTTCGACACGCCGTCCTCCTGCATCGTGACGCCGTAGAGGACGTCGGCGGCCTCCATCGTGCCGCGGCGGTGGGTGATGACAATGAACTGGGTGCGGTCCGTCATGCGGCGCAGATACTGCGCATAGCGCGCGACGTTTACGTCGTCCAGCGCGGCCTCGATCTCATCGAGGAAGCAGAACGGCGCGGGGTTGACGCGCAGGATGGCGAAATAGATCGAGATAGCGACCAGCGCCTGCTCGCCGCCGGAAAGCGCGGACAGGTTCTTGATGACCTTGCCCGGGGGCGAGACTTCAATTTCAATGCCGGATTCCAGCACGTTCGCTTCATCCGACAGGTACAGCCGCGCATGACCGCCGCCGAACAGCTCCTTGAAGATCTGCTGGAAGTTCGCGTTGATCTGCTTAAAGCTCGCCGTGAACAGCTCCTGCATCTCGCTGCACAGCTCGGCGATCATCTTCGTCAGCTCGGCCTTCGCCTTTTCGACGTCGGTGACCTGCGCCTTCATGAAGTCATAGCGCTCCCTGACCTCTTTATATTCGTCAATCGCGCCGACGTTGACGTTGCCCAAGGCGCGGATCTTGCCGCGGACCTCGGTCACGCTGCGGCGCAGCTCGGTCAGGCTCTCAAACGGCACGCACTGGCTGCGGGCCTCGCTCTCGGTCAGCTGGTATTCTTCCCACAGCTTGCTGTTGGTGTCGTTCAGCTCGGTCTCGGCGGCGGTGCGGCGCTCGGCCAGGCGGGCCATCTCGCCGCTCATCCGCTCGCGCTCGTCGGTCAGGGCGCGGTTGTCCTGCCCCAGCTTCGAGATCGCAGCCTCCCTTTCGAGGCGGGCCGCGTTGGCAGATCGAATCGTTTCCTCCGCGGCGGCAATTTTCTGCTGGTTGTCGCCGCGCACGCGCTCCATCTCGGCGATTTTCAGCGCGTTGGCCTCGATTTTTGCCTTGGCGGCCTCAATCGCCGTCTGCAGCTCACGAGCGCGGGCATCGGCCTCGCCGGTACGGCTCCGCAAGCCCTCCAGCGCGGCCTCATGCAGGCCGACGTCCTTCTCGTCCGCCAGGCGCTGCAGCTGCTTTTCGGACAGCTCACCGGTGATTTTTTCGCGTTCTGTCGTCAGGCTGCCCGTGCTCTCGCCCAAGGCGGCCAGCTCGGCGGTGTACTGCGCCAGCTCGGCCTCGGCGTCGGTCCGGGCCTTCTCGGCCTCGGTGCGCGCGGTCTCGTTCCGGGTCACGGCGGCCTGCTGGGCGGCGATCTCGGCCTCGATGCTCCGGGCCGTCTCGTCGTACTGGGCGGCGGCCTTCGTCAGGCGCTCGAGCTCGAGGTTCGCGCGGACGTGCTCCGTCGCGGCGTTCATGCCCTCGCCCTCGGCACCGGCCAGCTGGGCCGAGAGGTTGTCCACCTCGGCCTTGCGGGCGGCCAATTCCTTTTCCGCCTCGGTGCGTTTTTGCTCGAGCTTCGTCAGCTTGCTGCGCAGCTCGTCCAGCTCCTGCTTGCGGCTGAACACGCCGACGCTGCGGGCGGTGGAGCCGCCGGTGAACGAGCCGCCCGCGTTGATGACCTGGCCGTCCAGCGTGACGATGCGGTTCCGGTAACCGAGGTTCCGCGCCACGGCGGACGCCTCGGTCAGGTCCTCGACCACGATGATGCGGCCCAGCAAATTGTCGATGATATGCTGATATTTCGGGTCTGTCCTGACCAGGTCGGCGGCAACCTCCGCCGTGCCGGTCAGGCGGCCCGTGAAGCGGGAGCCCTGCACGGTGTCCAGCGGCAAAAACGTAGCGCGGCCTGCGCGCTCGTCCTTCAAAAAGCCGATGGCGGCGCGGGCACAGCCCTGGTCCTCGACGACGATGTTCTGCAGCGCAAAGCCGAGCGCTGTCTCAATGGCGGTCTCGTAGCCCTTTTCGACGGTGATGATGCCTGCCACGGGGCCGATGATGCCCCGCAGCCGCCCGCCGCCCGCCGCGCGCATGACGGCCTTGACGCTCTGCTGGTAACCGTCCATGTTGCGCTCCAGATCTTCCAGAATGTGGATGCGCTGGGCGGCGGCGGACCTTTCTCGGTCCGCCTTCTGCAGGTTGTCGGCAGCCTCGGCCTGCTGACGGCGGCGGCTGTCCAATTTCAGCTTCAGGCCCGCCTTGATGTTGTCGTTGCGGGTCACGGCCTCCTCGGCGTCCTTAAAGCGGCGCTCGGCGCGGCGGCGTTCCTCGTCGGTGGCGGCGGCGCCGGCTTTCAGCTCCTCGGCCTGGCGCTGTGCCTCGGCCAGGCGGTTGGCCGCAGCCTCCCCTGCCGACTGCGCCGACGCGGCGCTGACCCTGGCGGCGGTGGCGGTGTCCTGCAGGCGGGCCATGGCGGCGTCAATGACGTCGCGGCGCTCGCCGCTGGCAGCGGCCTTTTCCTCAAGGGCACGCAGGGCCTCGCGCAGCTCGGCCACGCGGGCGTCCAGCCCGGCCATGCCGCTTTTCAGCGTCTCGATGGCGGCGCGGTGGTCCGCGGCCTCGCGCTCGATGCTCTCGCGGCCCTGCCCGGCGCGCTCCAATTCGGACGTAGCATCGTCGATGCGGAACCGGCTGTGCTCGCTCTCGTTTTTCAGGACGGCGATCTCGCTCTCGCTGCCGGCGTTTGCTTCGGTGATGGCGCGGATGTCGGCGTTGGCCTGCTCGACGGCCAGTACCAGCTGCTGGGCCTCGGCACGCAGGGACGCGCTTTTTTCGTCAAACTCGTCCAGCTGGCGGCTCAGGCGGTCATAGTCGGCCTGGGCGGCCTCGTACTTGCGCTGCTGGTCGCGCAGCGAGTCGTTGGCGCGGCGGATGGCATCGACCCAGAGTGTGATCTCCAGCGTCTTGCGCTTCTCGCTCAATTCCAGAAACTGCTGGGCCTTCTCGCTGTCGCGTTTCAGGGGGCCGACGCGCTTTTCCAGCTCACCCAGAATGTCCCGCAGGCGCTCTAAGTTGCCCTCGGCGGCGTCCAGGCGGCGCTCGGCCTCGTTTTTGCGGTAGCGGTACTTGGCGATGCCGGACGCTTCCTCAAAAATTTCGCGGCGCTCCGCGGATTTTGCACCGACGATCTCGGCAATGCGGCCCTGCCCGACGATGGCATAGCCGTCGCGGCCAATGCCGGTGTCGAGCAGCAGCTCGTACACGTCCTTTAAGCGGACATTCTGGCCGTTGATGGAGTATTCACTCTCGCCGCTGCGGTAGTACCGGCGGCCGATCGTGACCTCGTCGGCGTCCATGTCCAGACCGTGGTCGCTGTTGTCGATGGTCAGCGCGACGGAGGCATAGCCCATGGCACCGCGGGACTGGGTGCCGCCGAAGATGACGTCCTCCATCTTGCCGCTGCCGCGCAGCTGCTTGGAGCTGGTCTCGCCCAGCACCCAGCGGATGGAGTCGGAGATGTTCGACTTGCCCGAGCCGTTCGGCCCGACAACGCCGGTAATGCCCTCGCCGATCTCGATCTTTGTCTTATCGGGGAAGGATTTGAAGCCTTGGATTTCCAGTTCTTTCAGGCGCATTCCATGGGTACCTTTCAAAATTCTTAAAATGGTCGTAGGGGCCGGGCATGCCCGGCCCTCAACCTCGCCTTATGTACCCGTAAACGGGTCGCGATTTTTATGCCGCGGGCCGGGCATGCCCGGCCCCTACAGGGCGTCACTTATTGCAATTTTTCCAGCGCCACCTTTGCTGCGTGCTGTTCGGCGGCTTTTTTGCTGCGGCCACGGCCCTCGGCCAGCAGCTCGCCGTTGCGCCAGACGCAGACCGTAAACTGCTTGTTGTGGTCGGGGCCGGTCTCGCCGGTGACCTCGTATTTCAGCACGGCGGACGGGTCCTGCTGGACGACCTCCTGCAGACGGGTCTTGTAGTCGTCCTCGGCAGTCTTGCCCTCGGTGATGAAGGGCAGGATGAAATTGCGCGCGGCCTCCATGCCGCCGTCCAGATACAGCGCGGCAATGACCGCCTCGAACGCATCGGAGACAACGCTCGGGCGGCTGCGTCCGCCGCCAAGGTCCTCGCCGTGGCCAAGGCGCAGATACTCACCCAGCTGAATTTCCTGTGCGAACTGGAACAGTGCATCCTCGCTGACGAGGCTGGCGCGCATACGGGTCAGCTCGCCCTCGGGGCGGCCCGACTGGTGGAACAGGTAGTCCGCTACAACGACGGACAGCACGCTGTCGCCCAGAAATTCCAGCCGCTCGTTGTGGGTCGTGGCGACCTTGCTCTCGTTGGCATAGCTGGTATGGGTCAGCGCAATGCGCAGCAGCGCAGGATTTTTGAATGTATAGTGCAGGACCTCCTGCAGTTCTTCCGGTTTGTGAGCCATATTCTTTCACCTTTCCGGCTAGTCCGTAGGGGCCGGGTATGCCCGGCCCTCAACCTTATCTCGATTGCCCTTTTACGGGCGGTATTTTTTATGCCGCGGGCCGGACATGTCCGGCCCCTACAGGGCAGCTTACCTTTTAAGCGTCTGCTTCTTCCTTCTGTGCGGCCACCTCTGCCAGCGCCTTCTCCATCGTGCCGCACAGGTCGTTGGCGACGCAGAGCTTGGCCTGACGGATGGCGTTCTTGATGCCCTTGGCGTGGCTGGAGCCGTGCGCCTTGATGACCGGCTTCGCGGCACCCAGCAGCGGTGCGCCGCCGACCTCCTCGGAGTCCATCATACGTTTCAGCTCGCCCAGACCGCCCTTGATGCCCAGATAGCTGAGCTTGGTGATCAGGTTCTGCAAGAAGATTTTTTTCAGCATCCCCAGCAGCGTTTTAGCGACGCCCTCGGTCAATTTCAGCACGACGTTGCCGACAAAGCCGTCGCAGACGACGACGTCCACCTCACCGTCCATGATGTAGCGCGGCTCGATGTTGCCCGCAAAGTGGATGCAGGGGTTTGCCTTCAGCAGCTTGTGGGCCTCGCGATAGGTCGGCGTGCCCTTCGTGTCCTCCGCGCCGTTGTTGACAAGCGCGACCTTCGGCGTTTCGCGGCCCATGACCTTCTCGGCGTAGACGCTGCCCATCGTGCCGAAGGCGTTCAGCATTTCGGGGCGGCACTCGACGTTCGCACCGCAGTCCAGCAGCAGGAAATTCTGCTTGGCGCCGGGCATCGGGGTGGCCAGCGCCGGACGCTTGACACCCTTGACCGTGCGCACGATGAGACTGGTGCCCACGTGCAGCGCACCGGTGGAGCCGGCACTGACAAAGGCATCGGCCTCGCCGTTCTTCAGCATGGTCAGACCCTTCACAAGGCTGGAATCCTTTTTGTGGCGCACGGCCTTGACCGGGTCATCGTGCATGTCGATGGTCTCGGTGCAGTTGAGGATCTCAAACGGTGCAAGGTCGATTTTATTCTCTTTTGCGCAGTCGCGGATGGCTTTTTCCTCACCCAGCAGCACCAGCTCCATGCCGTCACCGAACTCCGCTGCGGCCTGGCTCACGCCCTGCAAAACGCACAGCGGGGCGTTGTCGCCGCCCATGGCATCCACTAAAATTTTCATGCTTCGTACTCCTTTACCCACGCCTGCATGGCGTCCTGCGCGGCCTGCGAAAGCGCCATGTAGCGCTCCCGCTTGTCGCGGATGCTGTTGATCTCCTCGGTGCGGGGCAGGATGCCCATGTTCGCACCCATCGGCTGGAAGTCCTTGTTCGGCGTCGTGATGTAGTCCAGCAGCGCGCCGCACATCGTTGCCGCCGGGGGCGGCGGCAGCTCGCGGTCCTTGAGCCGTGCAAAAATCTGGTGCGCCGCCAACAAGCCGGACGCCGCGCTCTCCATATAGCCCTCAAAGCCGGTGATCTGCCCTGCAAAAAACACGTTGGGATGTTCTTTCAAGAACTGCTGCTTCGTCAAAACTTTCGGGCTCTCCAAAAAGGTGTTGCGGTGCATGACGCCGTACCGCACAAATTCGGCGTGCTCCAGGCCGGGGATCATGCTGAACACCCGTTTCTGTTCGCCCCATTTCAGGTTGGTCTGGAAGCCGACGAGGTTATAGAGCGTGCGGGCCGTGTTCTCGGCGCGCAGCTGGACGGCGGCCCAGGGGCGGTGGCCGGTGCGCGGGTCGCGCAGACCGACGGGGCGCAGGGGGCCGAACCGGATCGTATCCGCGCCGCGGGCGGCCATGACCTCAATCGGCATACAGCCCTCGTAGACGGTCAGGTCGCCGTCAAAGTCGTGGAGCGGCGCGCGCTCGGCGGCAATGAGCGCCGCGTGGAACGCCTCGTATTCCTCTTTATTGAACGGGCAGTTCAGGTAGTCCGCCTCGCCGCGGCCATAGCGGGACGCGGCAAAAACCTTGTCATAGTCAAGGCTCTCGGCGGTCACGATGGGCGCGACAGCGTCATAAAAGCTCAGCCGATGGTCGCCGGTCAGCGCGGCGACGGCCTGTGCCAGTGCGCCCTCGGTCAGCGGGCCGCTGGCGACGAGCACGGGTGCGCTCTCGTCCAGCGCCGTGACCTCCTCGCGCCGGACCGTGATGTTGGGGCGGTTTTCCACCATTTCGGTCACGGCGGTGGAAAACACATCGCGGTCCACGGCCAGCGCACCGCCCGCCGCCACGCGGGCGGTCTCGGCGGCGTCCAACAGATGGCTGCCCATCATCTTCATCTCAATTTTCAAAAGGCCCGACGCGGAGTCGGGGCGCTCGGCCTTGAGCGAGTTCGAGCAGATCAGCTCCGCGAAGCCCGCGCTTTTATGGGCCGGGGAATATTTTGCGGGCTTCTGCTCGTACAGCTCGACCTGCACGCCGCGGTCCGCCAGCCAAAGCGCCGCCTCGCAGCCGGCCAGACCGGCACCGATGATTTTCACTTGCATAGTTTCTCCGTAACGTCTCTGTTTTCCGCAGGTTGTAGGGGCGGATACTCGCATCCGCCCGCAAGTCGGCAGCCTGTCCGCGGGTCGATGCAAGCATCGACCCCTACAGAGGTGCCGAAAGCGGTCATTTCTTCTCAATCGCCTTCACAAACCCGCACCCCTCTTTGGCGCAGTACAGCTGGCCCTTCTTTTTAAAGAGGGTGCTGCCGCACTGGGGGCACTTTTCGGGCACCGGCTCGTCCCAGGTCATATAGTTGCACTTGGGGTAGTTGCTGCAGCCATAGTAGACGCGGCCCTTGGCGCTCTTGCGCACCAGCATGTGGCCGCCGTCCAGCGGGCAGAGGCCGCCCGTGTCCTTGACCAGCGGGTGAGCGTTGCGGCACTCCGGGAAGCCCGAGCACGCCACAAACTTGCCGTAGCGGCCAGATTTGATGACCATGGGCCGCCCGCATTTTTCGCAGATCTCATCCGTGGGGATGTCCTCGACCTTGATGCGCTTGCCCTCCATGTTCTTCTCGGCCTGCTCCAGGCTCTTTTCAAAGCCCTGGTAAAAGTCGTCGATGGTCTTGACCCAGTCCGCCTGGCCGGCTTCGACAACGTCGAGTTTTTTCTCCATGTCAGCGCTGAATTTCACGTTGACGATGTCGGGGAACTGCTCCATCATGACCGTGTTGACGGCCTGCCCGAGCGGGGTGGTTTTCAGCTTCTTCTGGTCCTTCTCCACATAGCCGCGGTCCACGATGGTCGTGATGATGGGCGCATAGGTGGACGGGCGTCCGATGCCGTTTTCCTCCAGCGCATGGATCAGCGTGGCCTCGGTGTAAAGCGGCGGCGGCTGGGTGAACTTCTGGTCCGCCGTCAGCTTTTTGAGTTTGAGGGTCTGGCCCTCCTCCAGCGGGGGCAGGGCGGTCTCCTTCTTTTTGGCGTCGTCGGTGGATTCCTCGTACAGCGCGGTGAAGCCGTCGAACGAGACGCGGAAGCCCGACGCACGGAACAGGTAGTCCCCTGCCGTGATGGACGCGGAGACGGTGTCCTGAATGCAGTCGGCCATCTGGCTGGCCATAAAGCGGCTCCAGATCAGGCGGTAGAGCTTTGCGGTGTCGCCGCTGATGCTCTGCTCGACCTCGTCGGGGGTCAGCTCGGGCATAGACGGGCGGATGGCCTCGTGGGCGTCCTGCGCGGCGGTGGCGGAGCGGCTTTTCCACTTGCGGGCGGTCTTGCAGACGTAGTTGTCGCCCCAGCGCTCCGCAATAAAGGTCTTGGCCGCAGCCTGAGCCTCGGCGGCAATGCGCAGCGAGTCGGTACGCATATAGGTGATAAGACCCACCGTGCCGTGGCCCGCAATGTCCATGCCTTCATACAGCGTCTGGGCGGCGCGCATCGTGCGGGTGGCCGAGAAGCCGAACGCGCGGCTCGCGTCCTGCTGCAAGGTGGACGTGATGAAGGGCGGCGAGGGCTGGCGGCGGCGCTTGCCCTTTTCGATCTTCGTGATGGTATAGTCCCTGCCGTCCAGCGCGGCTAGGATGCCGTCGGCCTGCTGCTTATTGGTGACGGTCAGCTTTTTGCCGTCGGCGGTGGCGGCCAGGCGGGCCGTGAACTCGCCCTTCTCGCCCTGCGGGTTCAGCAGCGCGTCGATGTTCCAGTATTCGTCAGGCTTGAAGTTTTCAATTTCCAGCTCACGGTCCCGGATCAGCCGCACGGCCACGCTCTGCACGCGGCCCGCGGACAGGCCGCGGCGGACCTTTTTCCACAGGAACGGGCTCAATTTGTAGCCGACCAGACGGTCCAGCTCGCGCCGGGCCTGCTGGGCGTTGAACAGATCGATATTGATGGCGCGCGGGTGGGCCATGCCCTCCTTGACGCCCTTCTTCGTGATCTCGTCAAAGGTCACGCGGTTGGGTGCGCTGGGGTCCAGCCCCAGAATGTTCGCCAGATGCCAGCTGATGGCCTCGCCCTCGCGGTCCGGGTCGGTTGCCAGCAGGACGCCGTCGCACTTTTTGGCCTCGGCCTTCAGCTCCTTGACGAGCTTCTGCTTGCCCTTGATGGTGATATATTTCGGTGTATAGCCATTTTCGACATCAATGCCCAGCGTGCTGGCGGGCAGGTCGCGCACATGGCCCATACTGGCCGTGACCTTGTAGCCGCGGCCCAGATACTTGCCAATGGTCTTGGCCTTGGCAGGGGATTCCACGATGACTAATTTTGGCATAAGTTACCTCAATGTTTAAATTTAGATGACACGCATGCTTCCGAGCGTTGCCTGTAGGGGCGAACATTGTTCGCCCGCCAGCTTATTGCCGCCGCAAACGCCCCGGGTCGTCGAGGACGCCGACCCCTACAGCCGTAGGGGCGGATTCCATATCCGCCCGGGCACCTTGCCACTGCCTTCATCTATTATACTGCAATATATCTTCTCCCCGGCTGCACCTGTGCTCCGCCCATCAGCTCCAGCTCGGTACACGCCGCCAGCACCCGTCCGGCGGGCAGGCTTGCGGCGGCGCACAGGGCGTCGATGCTTTGGGGCGTGGGCTTTAACACGGCGTAGACGGCCTGCGCATCGGCGCTGACCGTGGCGGGGTCAAACCGTTGCTGCGCCGGGGCGGCGGTCTCCGCGCCAATACCCAGTATATCCAGCGCGTCCGCGGCTTTGCAGAGCGGCTCGGCGCGGTGGGTGCGCAGCAGCTCGTTTGTGCCCTCGCTCAAAGCGCTGTAGATGCTGCCCGGCACGGCCAGCACGGGGCGGCCCAGCCGCTCGGCGTGGCCGACGGTGTTCAGCGTGCCGCTGCGGGTGCGGGCCTCGGCGACGCAGAGCGCCTCGCTCTGCGCGGCAATGAGCCGGTTGCGGGCCAGAAAAGTGCCCGTCGTGCGCCCGCTGTAGCCGGGCGGATACTCGCTGCAGACCGCGCCGCCGCCCTTCTCAATGGCGGTGCGCAGCTTCGCGTTGGAGGCCGGGTAGGTCTTGTCGATGGCCGTGCCCAAAAAGGCAACCGTCGGCACATCAGCCTGCACGGCGGCGCGGTGTGCCTCGCTGTCCAGCCCGTCGGCCAGGCCGCTGACGAGCACGACGCCCGCCCGCGCCATCGCCAGTGACAGGTCAAACGCGGCCTGCCGCCCGTAGGTGCTGGGCCGCCGCGTGCCCACCATGCCCGCGTACCGCCGCCCGTTCAGGCAGGCGATGTCGCCGGTCACGTAGAGCGCAAGCGGCAGGTCGGGCAGGTCCCGCAAACGGTCCGGGTATACGCCCTCGTCGGGCGTCAGCACGTCGATGCCCGAGCCGTTCCTCATAATCAAAGGGCGTCGTGTCCCGCAGCTGTGCCAGCGCGTGGGGCGTCAGGCAGGCGGGCGGGGCCTCGGTCCCGGCACGCAGGGCATCGTACAGCTCCGCCGGGTCGGGGTAGAGCGTCAGCAGCTCCTGCGCATATTGACAGCCCGAGCCGACGGCATCCGCCAGCCAGAGCCAGGCTAATATTTTGTCCATGGTTGCCGACGCCTCCCCCTACGCCTGTATCTGCGTTTTCACACACCCCTGAAATGCCACAGAAGCACGCTGCCCGCCACTGCCGCGTTCAAACTCTCGACGCGGTCTGTCATCGGGATGCGGACGGCCATGTCGCAGGCCTCGACGGTCCTGTCCGTCAGGCCCTGCCCCTCGCTGCCGATGACGACGCACAGCCCGCCCGGGAAATCGTTCCCGGCCTCGTCCAGCGGACGCGAGCGGTAGAGCGCCGTCGCCAGCGTCGTCACGCCGCGGGCACGCAACGCGGCCAGCGCGGCGGGCAGATCGTCGCTGTGCAGCGTCGGCAGCCGCCCCGCCGCGCCCATCGAGGACCGCAGCGTCTTGGGCGACAGCGGCGACGCGCAGCCCGGCCCCAGCACAACGGCATCAAAGCCGAACGCGGCAGCGCTGCGCAGCAGCGTACCCACGTTGCCGGGGTCCTGCACGCCCTCCAGCATCAAAATGCGGCGGGCCGTGTCCAGCGTGTCCGCGGGCGGCACGGGCGTTTCAAACAGGGCAAACACGCCCTGATTGGATTTGGTGCCGCTTAATTTTTCGGCCACATGGGGCGCGATCTCGGCGGGGTCGAATTGGGCCAGCTCGGGCGTTTTTGCCAGCGCCGCCGCCGTGGCGTACATTGCACGCGGCGTGCAGCTTTTGGCCAGCTCCAGGCAGAGCTTCGGCCCCTCGGCAAAGAAAAGCCCGTCGGCGGCGCGCTGCTTTTCTGAGTCGCGCACCGCGCAGGCGTATTTGATCTTAGCGTTTTCGCGGCTTGTGATCGTTTCCATTGTAGCGCCCCTTTTGGATAAAATCAACTGATTTGTATGAATAAAGGGAAACGGCAGTCTGCCGGAAGGCCGTCCCTCATCCGTCGGCGGTCGGGGCCGCCGACACCTTCCCCCGAAGGGGAAGGCTCCACAGCCTCAAGCCTTCTCCCCTTGGGGGAGAAGGTGGCCCGCAGGCCGGATGAGGGGAGAGCTTTCCTTGGTTGCCCGCTTTTTTGCCATTTTCCCCTTTAAACACAAAAGGACTCGCGCGTGTGCGCGAGTCTTTTATGCAAGCTATTACAGAGCCTTCTTGGCGGTCTCGACCAGAGCGTTGAAGCTGGCGGGATCGTGGATGGCCATCTCGCTCAGCATCTTGCGGTTCAGCTCGATGCCGGACTTCTTCAGGCCGTTCATGAAGGTGGAGTAGTTCATGCCCTGGGCACGAACAGCGTTGTTGATGCGGGTGATCCACAGGTTGCGGAACTGGCGCTTCTTCTGCTTACGGCCGACGAAAGCGTAGTTGCCGCTCTTCATAACGGCCTGCTTGGCCATGCGGAAGTGCTTGGACTTAGCACCGTAGTAACCCTTTGCGAGCTTGAGAGTCTTAGCACGACGCTTGTGCGTCATGGTAGCGCCTTTAATACGAGCCATGTTTTATATCTCCTTTGTCTGTAACTGGTAGTAACTGACCTTTAAATGTCTTAGTGATTAGCCACCGTAGGGCATCATTTTCTTGACGGCAGCCTCGTTGGTCTTGTCGACGTACTTGGGCATACGCAGGCCGCGGGTGAGCTTGGTGGTCTTTTTGGTCAGGATGTGACGGCGCTTGGACGCATTGCGCTTGATCTTGCCGGAAGCAGTCATCTTGAAGCGCTTCTTGGCGCCGGAAAGGGTCTTGAGCTTCATTTTAGCCATTGTTGTTTCCTCCTAGAGAGTTTACTTTCTTACTTGTTGGGAACGGGGGACATGAACATCATCATGCTGCGGCCCTCAAGCTTGGGCTGCTTGTCGATGACGGCCTTGCCCTCCAACGCCTCGGCAAAACGCTTGTGGACATCCAGACCCAGGCTGGTATGTGCCATCTCACGGCCGCGGAACCGGATGCTCACCTTGAGCTTGTGACCCTGCTGCAGGAACTTGGCAGCCTGGTTCACCTTGGTGTTGAAGTCGTTGGTGTCGATGTTCAGGGAAAGGCGGATCTCCTTGAGTTCAACCACTTTCTGGTTCTTCTTGGCTTCCTTTTCCTTTTTCTGCATCTCGAACCGGTATTTACCGTAATCAAGAATTTTGCACACCGGCGGCTTGGCCTGCGGCGCGACCTTAACGAGGTCAAGGTCCTTGTCGATAGCCATCTTCAGTGCGTCGCGCGGGCTCATAATGCCCATCTGCGCGCCATCTGCCCCGATCAGGCGGATTTCTTTGTCGCGGATCTGCTCATTGATCTCCAGTTCGTTGGATTTGCTGTTGCTGGCGATTGTAACACACCTCCCACAAGTGTATGATAATGACAAAAGCGGCTGCCATTGAAAGCAGCCGCCGAACATACGAAGTTGCGCACCTGTTGTGCGTAAGCATGGTATGACCCGGGGCTTTTGCAAACCCTCAAGGTGAGCCGACGGCCTACTGCCGGTTGCTGCTTTTTTTACAAGGGATAGTTTATCATAAAAGCAAGTGCCTGTCAATAGGGTTTGGAAAGTTTTTTGCAGCGCTGTAGGGGCCGGGCATGCCCGGCCCGCAACTGTGGACGGCTG
>OBAM01001053.1_pt1 | contig 19538 bp, 16 predicted proteins | sample 1517751 | NCBI WGS metagenome assembly OBAM01 (sample SAMN04571703, study PRJEB22368) | human gut metagenome | biome: human gut; material: stool | host: Homo sapiens | place: Luxembourg | collected 2012-10-18
CGTTCTTCGGCAACATGATACCTTCATCGTCATCGGCAAGACCGGTAAAGATTTCGTACGGGCGACCATTCAGCAGACCGACAAATGCAATCCACTTCTCACGGTTGTTCTGGAATTTCACCACGTCGGCTTCCAGTTCGCGCGGACGGGTAGCCACGATAACCGGCGGCTCCATGCAGTTGCAATCTTCTTTTTTCTTCTTCTTGTTATCCGTAGACAACAATACACCTGAGCGGGAACCGTCACGGTAAACCGTACAGCCCTTACAACCGCACTTCCAGGCTTCCACATACAGGGAGTTCACAAGGTCTTCCGTCACATCGGCCGGCAGGTTGATTGTTACGCTGATGGAGTGGTCCACCCATTTCTGAATACGTCCCTGCATACGGACTTTCTGCAACCAGTCGACATCGTTTGACGTCGCTTTATAGTAAGGAGACTTAGCAACCAGTTCTTCCACTTCTTCTTGTGTATATTTTTTGGAAGCAGAGAAGCCGTTGGCCAACATCCAGGTTACGAATTTATGATGGAATACGATATATTCTTCGAATGCGTCACCTGTTTCGTCGACAAAGTCAACACGAGCTTCCGCATCGTTCGGGTTCACCTTGCGGCGACGGCGATAAACGGGCAGGAACACCGGTTCGATACCCGAAGTAGTCTGCGTCATCAAGCTGGTCGTTCCCGTCGGTGCTATCGTCAGACAGGCGATATTACGGCGACCGTATTTCACCATGTCGTCATACAGCTCCGGATCGGCTTCACGCAGACGGTTGATAAACGGATTCTTTTCTTCGCGCTTTGCATCATAGATATCGAATGCACCACGTTCTTTGGCCATTTCCACAGAAGAACGATAGGCTGCCAAAGCCAACATCTTCTGTACCTTCTCGGCAAACTCTGTCGCTTCTTCCGTGCCGTAGCGCAATCCCAAGGCGGCAATCATATCGCCTTCGGCTGTGATGCCCACACCTGTACGACGTCCCTGCAATGTTTTCTTCTGTATCTTCTCCCACAGGTGGCGTTCGCTCTGTTTTACTTCCAATGATTCGGGATCGGCATCGATCTTCTCCAGAATCTTTTCAATCTTTTCTGATTCCAAGTCGATGATATCATCCATGATACGTTGCGCCAGGATAACATGCTTCCGGAACAGGTCAAAATCGAAATAAGCCTCTTTTGTGAAAGGATTGACAACATACGAATATAAGTTGATTGCCAACAGACGGCAGCTATCATACGGGCACAAGGGGATCTCACCGCAAGGGTTGGTCGAAACCGTACGGAATCCGAGATCCGCATACGAATCGGGAACAGACTCTCTCAAGATCGTATCCCAGAAAAGCACACCGGGTTCAGCCGACTTCCATGCATTATGAATGATTTTCTTCCAAAGTTCGGCCGCATTGATTTCCTTCACATTGGTAGGTTCCGACGAGTCGATCGGATATTGTTGTTTATAAGGAGTTCCGTTGATTACGGCCTGCATAAATTCATCATCGATCTTCACAGAAACGTTAGCCCCCGTCACCTTCCCTTCCGTCATCTTGGCATCGATAAACGATTCCGAATCCGGATGTTTGATGGAAACACTAAGCATCAAGGCACCACGACGGCCGTCCTGGGCCACTTCGCGGGTTGAATTTGAGTAACGTTCCATAAAAGGAACCAATCCGGTCGATGTCAACGCCGAGTTCTTAACAGGAGATCCTTTCGGACGAATATGTGATAAATCGTGACCAACACCGCCACGACGTTTCATCAACTGCACTTGTTCCTCATCAATTCGAATAATCGCACCATATGAATCGGCATCTCCATCCAATCCGATTACAAAACAGTTAGAGAGTGAGGCAATTTGAAAATCATTGCCAATTCCCGTCATCGGGCTTCCTTGCGGCACGATGTAACGGAAATGATCAAACAGGGCAAAGAGTTCCTCTTCCGACAGAGGGTTAGGATACTTCTTTTCTACACGGGCAATTTCACTTGCCAAGCGGTGATGCATGTCTACGGGAGACTCCTCATAGATATTTCCGAATGCATCCTTCAAGGCATACTTATTTACCCATACTTTTGCGGCCAATTCGTCACCGGTAAAGTAGTCCAGTGAAGCTTTAAACGCTTCATCGAAGGTGTAAGTTTTACGATTCACGATTGTTTTAAGTTTAATGATGTGCAAGTTTAAGCATTGTTTATGGATTAGCCAAATTATTCAACAAAGAAAATATACATTGTTGACAAGTCTCCTCTTTCACAGACTAACTGTGTTATTTATCAACAATTTACCTTTTCCTTCAGTTCAAAAAGTTTTCCAAAAAGAGAACCGACACTACAATAAGATTTTCTCAAAATAGAAAAAGGACGCAACCCGGAAGCGCATCCTTTCATATAAATATATCATCAAATCAAGCCTTGAGCAAAGCCTCGATCTCTTCTACCGAAGAACGGAAAGATTTATTCGTTTCGATCTGGTCCCTTACCGTCTTGCAGGCATGCAGGACGGTTGCATGGTCACGCTTCCCGACGATCTTCCCGATATGAGAAAAAGAACTGTCGGTATACTTCTTCGCCAGGTACATCGTAACCTGACGTGCCTGCACGATTTCCCGCTTGCGTGAGTTGGTCTGGATAGCGGCCAGTTCCAGATTATAGTATTTACAGACTACATCCTGAATCGATTCCACAGACACCTGCTTCTTTTCCAGTTTCACGACGCGGCTCACCACCTGTTTGGTCAATGGCAGGTCGATCATCCGGTTGAACGCCGTAGAATAAGCCAGCAAGGACGCAACGATACCTTCCACATCGCGTACATTCTCCGTCACGTTGCTTGCAATAAAATTGAACACGTCATCCGGAATCACCACACCGTCATGGCTGATCTTATTCTTCAGGATTTTCTTGCGCAAATCCAAATCCGGGCGATCCAGCTCTGCCGTCAGCCCCCATTTCAAACGGGTAATCAAACGTTCCTCCATTCCCTGCAAATCGACGGGAGCTTTATCGGAAGTAAGGATCAACTGTTTGCCCAGCAGATGCAAGTGATTGAATATATGGAAAAATGTATTCTGTGTCTTATCTTTACCGATCAGTTCCTGGATATCGTCCAGAATCAGCACATCCACGCCTTGATAAAAATACATGAAATCATTTGTCGTATTTTTCCGGATGGCTTCCGTATATTGTACGGTAAAAAGGTGGGCTGATATATACAGCACCTTCTTTTCCGGATGGATCTCCTGAATGCGGTTACCGATCGCATGGCATAAGTGGGTCTTTCCCACACCGGACGCCCCGAATACAAACATCGGGTTAAAGGTCTTTCCCGGTTCCTGTGCGATAGCCTCGCTCGAAGAACGGACCAGACGATTGCTTGTCCCTTCAAAATAATTGTCGAAGTTGTATTTAGGGTTCAAATGAGAATCCCAATCCTGACGAGCTTTAGACTCGAATAGAGAAGGGATATCCGCACTTTTCTTACCGGTACGGGGAGCGTCATTACCGGTAGGTAAAGTAATCATGCCATCTTCCTTTACCTTATCAACGACTTTGATACGATAGTTCAATATCGTACCCTGTCCTATCACACGATATAAAGTAACTTTCAATACGTTCACATACTTCTCTTCCAGATACTCGTAAAAGAACTGGCTGGGTACTTGAATCGTAAATTTATTATCCTCGTATGATAATGGTATGATAGGCTTGAACCATGTGTTAAAAGCGGCCTCAGGGACAATGTCCTTAATGACTGCGAGGCATTTATTCCACAAAGTTTGATATTCAGTCTGCATGATTTTTTACTCTCCCAACTCTACTTACAACTTCAATTTTTATTTTTACGACTACAAAGTTTAGAAATTAATTCCGAAAAAAAAAGTATCATTTTGTTTGGAACTTTTGATTGTTCAATATCCCGTTTATTGTCAGGCAGTTAATTCCAACAATCTGAATATCTTTATTTTAAAATATCAGAATCACAGAAAACCTTTGTTTAAGAGCATTCTTTAGCTCCTTGCCATCTCTGGCAACCGACTTCAAAAAAGGCCTTTCGATCCAGTTATACTTCTCAATCTAAAGGCCTTATAGAAGTCAAGCTTCTGTATTTTATATTTTTTCGTTTAATTGGAATAATTCTAAATAAACAGATTTGTACAACAAATCTTATGCAATCTTAAAATACAGAAAAATGTACATATCTTTTGGGGTTCTGCCTCAAATCGAGCAAAAGCTTGGAGGCATTGTCTGCCGTACTGTTCAGGTTATCGTAAAGAGCACGGTCATTCAACAGGAGTCCCATACTATTATCCTTTGAGTTCAGCTTACGCGTCATCTGTTCCACGTTATCCAATGTTGCATTCACCGCATTCACGGTCGTTGCCAGATCCAGTTTTTTCAAATCCGTGCTGACATCGGAAAAGTTTCCGGTGATGACCTTCAGATCGCTCATAATGCCCGGCACATCCTTGCTTAGCATCTGGTTGAGCTGGCGGGAAGAAACAGCCAGACTATTAGTCGTTGTCTCTATATTATTCAAAGACTGGGCCAATGCCGGATGATTTACCAGCGTTTGCAAACCGCCCAGAATCGAATCGATCTTCGGCAAGAGCAGTTCCACCTGCGGGAGAATCTTTTCCTGCACGGATTGCATCATATCCGACTCCATCCGCCCCTCGATCGTATCACCGGGTTTCAGATAGTCGTCCACATACTTGTTCAGATGGATATGCAATTCACCGCCACCGAGGAAGCTGTTTACAATCGTGATATAACTGCCTTTATTAATTTTCATGTGGTCCTCCAGGCTGATATCGATCGAAATCTTATCGACGGCATCATAGTCATAAACTATCTCACGCACCAGACCGACTTTAAAACCTTCTACAATACAGGACTCGAAACCGTCACTCCCTTTACATTCGTACAAGCCACCACATAATGATTTGTCGGTTTAAACAGATTGATCCCTTTCAAATAATTAATTCCTAAATATAGCAATGCCAGACTGACTATAGACACAAGTCCGATCTTTGCTTCTTTGGTGAATACATTTTTCATTTCTTCTCTGTATATATAAATATAAATTCTGTTACTATCAATATTTCACTTTCTTTCCATCTTTAAAGGCGACTATAAAAGCGTCCTTAAAATCTTTCGCTACCTGCCGGCGCAACTTGCGGATAGAATCGAAACTTGTCGTCTCGCCGTATGTATACTTGTAAATGCCTTTCTCAATAAAGTAATCGACATTCTTATATCCTTTAAACAATTTAGAACCGGAAGAAAGTTTTTTATCCGAGGTAAGTATTTGTATTTTATAAATCATTTGCCCCTTTTTAACCCGACCCGCTTGCTTCGCGGAGACTGCCGACTTGGACACGCGACTCTGGTTGGACTCCTCCATCTTGTTCTTTTGGCGAATATACTCTTCGCTTCCAGGAGGCGCAGAAATCGGTTGATTATCATCAATATTATCTGCAACCTCCAATATAGGAGCAGCACTTGCATTTCCCGCCAACGCACCGCGCTTGCGGTCATACTCCCACTTATATTTTGTAAAAGCATTATAAATGGCGGTTGCCAGTTTGTTTTGCCCTTCCTTCGTTCTCATGAAGCGTTCTTCCGCAGGATTCGAGATATACCCTAATTCCACAAGAATACTCGGCATGCTCGTCTTACGCAGCACAAGGAAACCCGCCTGCCGCACTCCCCTGTTATTACGCTTGGCCGAAGCAAAACATTTCTGCACCTCCGAAGCCAGGCTAATGCTCTGCTCCATATGCTTATTCTGCATAAATTCGAAAATAATATACGATTCGGAAGAAGTCGGATCGAAACCTTCATACTTCTGCAGATAATTATCTTCCAAAAGGATTGCTGAGTTTTCGCGCATAGCGACTTCCAGATTCTCATCCGTACGGGCCAAACCTAATGTATAAGTCTCCGTTCCCGATACGGAACTGCCTCTCTTCACCGCATTCGTATGAATGGAGATAAACAGGTCCGCCTTATTCCGGTTGGCGATATTCGCTCTCTCGTCCAATTCGATGAAGACATCCGTTTTGCGTGTATAAATGACTTTCACATCATCATGCTTTTCCGATATCAGGCTACCGAGCCTAAGAGCTACCGCCAGATTAATAGCCTTTTCATTGATGGACGAACCACGCGCACCAGGGTCTTTCCCCCCATGCCCGGCATCGATCACCACCGTAAACGTCTTTTCCTTTGCCTGCGACACAGGTAAAACAAAAAACAGGGCTATCACCAAATTGATATATAGAAAAGTTCTTTTTACCACTTTAAAAATTTCTTGCAAATTCGGGACAAATGTAATGTTTTTTGATGAGTTAAACTGGGCTGATCTGAAATAAAAAAAGGGCAATTCGCAAGGAATCGCCCTTTCCATTTTATAGATCCGGTATAGGATTATTCAGAAACTACTTCAAAAGGAACTTCTACCGATACTTCTTTGTGAAGTTTCAAGGTAGCTTTGTAATTGCCAACTTCCTTAACAGATTCCTTGATATAGATAATCTTACGGTCTACTTCGAAACCGGCTTTTGCCAATGCATCAGCCACTTGGATATTCGTTACAGAACCGAAGATCGTACCTGTAGAGCTTGTCTTAGCACCGATTGTCAGGGCAACGCCTTCCAACTTAGCAGCCAAAGCCTGAGCATCTTCTTTGATCTTAGCCAACTTGTGAGCACGTTGTTTCAAGTTTTCAGCCAATACTTTCTTTGCAGACTCAGATGCGATAACTGCTTTACCCGTGGGGATTAGAAAGTTACGTCCGTAACCGTCTTTAACCGTTACGATATCGTCCTTGTAACCTAAGTTGATTACGTCTTCTTTCAAAATAACTTGCATATTCTGTCTCCTCTCTTTTTATTATTTCATTAAATCGGTTACGTAAGGAAGCAACGCCAAATGACGAGCTCTTTTAACAGCCTGAGCGACACGACGCTGGAATTTTAAAGAAGTACCAGTGATACGACGCGGAAGAATCTTACCCTGTTCGTTCAGGAATTTCTTCAAGAATTCAGGATCTTTGTAATCGATATACTTGATGCCATTCTTTTTGAAACGGCAATATTTTTTCTTTTTAACGTCTACTGAAGGCGGAGTCAAATATCTGATTTCTGATTGAGTTGCTGCCATGATTAATTCTCCTTTACTGTTTCTTTAGATGATTTCAAACTTCTTCTCTTTGCTGCATATTCTGCTGCATATTTGTCCTGGCGGAAAGTCAGGAAGCGAATCACACGTTCGTCACGACGGAAGTTAATTTCCAGTGTAGCGATTGTTTCCGGATTTGCCTTGAATTCAACCAACTGGTAGAAGCCTGTTGTTTTCTTGTCGATAGGATAAGCTAATTTGCGCAAACCCCAATTTTCTTCGTTCACGATTTCAGCACCCTGTTCTTTCAGGAGGTTCGTGAATTTTTCTACCGCTTCCTTCATCTGAGCGTCAGACAAAACGGGAGTCAAAATGAAAACGGTTTCGTAATTGTTCATAAAACGCTGTTTTGTATTGTTATTACTAAATATTTTTGCGGTGCAAAGGTAGGGACTTTTTTTTATTCTGCAAACAAATCCCTATCTTTTTAATCTATATCTGCTTATAACAAGCATTTAGAACTTATCAAGGTTTCATTTTTTCAGATGGACATTGCGATAATTGTTCTTCAACTGGTTCGAATGAGGGTTATGGCAATCCAGACAGCTCATTCCTTCATACAATCCGGTCGGCGTCTTATCGTCTTCGGAACCGACTTCACGACGATTATTAGGTGCATGGCATTGCATACAGAGCCACGCATTCGGATCATCCGAAACTTTCACGACTGAGTCTTTATCAAACATCGTAGTTTGATATAATTTATCAGATGGCAAATGTCGTTTTTCCGAACGCATATACAAAGCAGTAGCAGGAGACCTCGTATCTGTCAAAGAGACAGCACGCTCTTTCTCATTCTTTGCGACATATGGTTTATTCTGAGGTTGCTCGGCATGTACCTGATGGCAAGCCAGACAAGTCATAGCCGGACGATCTGCCTGCGAAGCATTTTTCAGATGCCAATCTTCAGCCTTTCCTTCCAAGGACATCAAATCATGAATCGTCCCGTCATAATGCATACCATGACAACGAAAGCAATCCCAGTAAGGCTTCTCCATCCGGTTATGCTCGACATCCATAAAAATATCCTTATAGGTAGTCGAATGTGCCCCTGATTCCCAAGCAGCCTGTTCTGCCTGATGACAAACAGCACAACGGTCAGCAACAGCCAACACCTGCTCTTCATTCAGACTGACATCTTCATTCGTCTGTTTTTTAGTAAAATGACTATATATCATACCCGTCTTTTCAGCAAGCCCTTTTATGCCGCCACTCAAAGCCGTTCCATGACAGTCCACGCAACGAACATCCGAATGAGCGGAACTTTTCCATAACTGACAAGCGGACGTCACTTCATGACACTGAGCACAAGTCAGATCCGGATCCAAAGAAACATATACTTTATAACCGGCAAGCCCCGCTATAATTCCTCCTGCCATAACCAGCCCTATCCAATAACGTGTTTTCATGCTTGACCTCCTTCCGTCCATTGTTTAACTATATGTTCACCTGTCCGAAACGCCAACGCCATAATGGTTAGCACTGGATTAAAGCCTCCGTTATTCACCAACACACTACCATCCGCTATATACAAATTATCCAGATCATGAACCCTGCAATATTTATCTACTACAGAAGTGGCCGGATCATTCCCCATACGGCAAGTACCAGCCTGATGCTGTCCACCGGTCTGCCCATGTCCACTCCCTTGTTTCCAAACCAACTTCGCCCCTGCTTCCCTCAATATCTCCTCCGCCCTGGCAGAAAGAAACTCCACATGCTTCTGATCGATCGGATGACGTGCCCCAGATATGGCAACCACAGGAATCCCCCAAAAGTCTTTCACCGTATCATCAACCGTTACACGCATATCAAAATTCGGAATTTCTTGAATTGGCCCCTGAAAACACTCGACACGATAATAATTTTCTCGCTGATATTTTTTATGTTCCAATCCCCAACGAGGATATTCAGGAGGTCGATTGCTCGAAAAAGCATATGGCATCTGATAAAATTCATTTGCTAAAATCCCCCCTCCAACAATACCATCATTATGATGACTGTAATCCATTATTGCAACCGTTGCCCCAGGCCCTTGTAAATCCATGATATCAAAATCAAACAGCCCTTTGGCACCGCAATAGGCATGTCCCTGCAAATTACGCCCCACCCAATCATTATTGTTACCAATACCATTTGGAAATTTTGTAGATTTTGAATTAAGCAAAAGCCGAGCTGTTTCAGTAGCAGAAGCTGCAACAACAATTATATCCGCTTCCATCATACACTCTTTGTTATTTTCATCAAAATAGGAAACCGCTACAGCACGATGTTTATCATCCGTATGAATTTTAAAGACAAAACAATTTGTCCTCACCTCACAATTTCCCGTTTGCATCGCTACTGGAATAACCGTATTGTGAGTCCCATTCTTTGCATTTACCGGACAAGCATATCCACAACAAGTTCTGTTCCGAATACAGGCAGCCCGCCCATTATAAGCGACCGAGTTACGGAGCATAGGAATAGGAAAAGGATGAAGCCCCATTCTTTTACATGTCTCTGCAATTATCCGTCCATCCTTATTATATTCAAAAGCAGGCATTGGATACGGCTCATACCGATTAGGAGCAAAAGGATTTTCAGACATATCTCCTGAGACACCAACTTCACGCTCTGCCTTACTATAATAAGGAGCAAGCTCTTCATAAGTAATCGGCCAATCAACCATAGTTGAGCCTTCCACTTCCCCATACTCTGACTTCAGGCGAAAATCTTCCGGCATAAAACGCCAAGCCATCGCGCCATAAGAGACTGTACCCGACCCGACACAAGCAGCCACATGATTATAACCTCCATTTTGGGGCGTCACAATACTCTTACTACCATCACTACTTACCACAACACGAGGATTTTTCTTCCAATCCGGTCCAAAAGCCGAGCCCAAATCTTGTACACGCTGCGAAATTAGTTCGTCATTAATATGTTCATCATAAACAGGCCATCCTCCCCGTTCAAAAACAGTCACATATATGCCATTTACAGCCAATTCCTTTGCCACGACACCTCCACCGGCTCCAGCTCCAATCACAATTGCTCTTTTCTGTATTTTACTCATATCTATTCTGTCCAATTAACAATGGGTAATCCAATCTCATCATATGATAACTCACATAATCCTTGTTTCCTCCATGTCGAGGCGGCCCATAAAACCCTTGCATCGTATTCCGTAAAACCATATCAAAGAATTTTCTCTGCGGAATATCTTTCCAATATATTTCGGGAAGTTCATTACGTTCCATTTTCTGTAGTACGGCATATTGCTCTTCCCAAGACAAATCCACAAAAGTTTTCCGGAATGTCTCCATACTATATTTTTCCAGAGCTTGAATGCCACTCTTATAATCCTGTTCCAACTCAGGGAAACGCTGATAGAGCAGTTTATCTATAAAATTAACAACTCCTGCTTCTTTCGCCCCTATATACTCATCGGTTGGAACAAACTGTTCACAAATAGCTCCCAGACATTCGCCCTCATCAATTGAGAAACAACGATATTGTAGCCTCCCTGTCCCATTTTTACAAGCAGGTATTAACAGCAAACTCCCATATAATGCTATGCACTGCTTTATAAATGTTCGTCGATTAACCATGGTATTAAATTTTATTGTTTATGTACCAAAACTTCATCCGGTCTAAGATTCAAAATGTACCCTAGTCGGATGAAGTTTTATTATTTATATCCAAATATTAATACAAAGCATCTGTACCTGTCCATCCCGGATTTTGCACCAATACTCCATTTGAAAGTAAAATTTCATTTTCAGGAATAGGCAAAAAACCACCTGTTTCCGGTCTAAACTTAACCGTTACCTTTATCGGAACATTCATCGTCCGAGCAGGCACATCCACTATTTTATTAATTTCCTTCTCTGCATCTCCCCAACGCAACAAATCATAATATCGAACACCTTCAAAAGCCAGTTCATATCTTCTTTCTTTTTTAATATTATCCAATGTTACTGGGACAGAGGGTAATCCCACTCTTTTTCGTACTTGATCCAGATATTTCTGTGCATGAACAGACCCCAATTCTGCACCCATCAATAAAACATCAGCAAAACGTATAACAACAAGATCTTGCGTATTATTTTCTTGAAAATTAGTAGTTGCCCCATACATTTCACAACTATAATTCACTATATTTCCTTCCGCATTTCGTACATTAATCGGCATATATTTTTTTGCCAATATCCTGTTTCCTGTTGATTATTTTCTCCATTCCAGATAAAGCCAGTAGTACCTTCTTCCGGATCATCAACATAATAAATAGATGCTTTCTTTCTTATATCATCATCCGGCCACTGTTCATACAATTGAGGATTAACAGTCCCAAAACCCCATCCTTTTCCAAACGGGATCTGATCTTGTCCTTTAATACCAAAATACAAATTAATTTTATTACTAAATCCTTTCCACAGCAATGTTGAATATTTCCATGCAAAAACAGTTTCCACATTATCTCCGTTTTCACCAATCCATTCTAATTGGTTATTTTTTGCATAACCATATTCCTTATTAGATAATGAATAAGGCCAAAGGTTCCTAAAATCAGAGATTAATCCATGTCCACTATTTGCAATACAATCATCAATATTACGAATCACATATTCTTTATCCAAAACGGTTTGATCTGATAATTCTATTGATGAATTTTTATAATAACCACTATAAAACAGATAAACCCGGGCCAATAATGCTTGAGCAGCCCATTTCGTAGCCAAAGATTTTTCCGTGTCTTGGATATTTGCTAAACTAGTCGAAGGCAATAACTCTATCGCTTTTTTCAGATCCGAAAAAATACAACCATATAACTCTTCTGGTGAAGCTTTAGGAAGAGATTCTACTTGAGTTGATAACACTAAGGGAACCGTTCCAAACAACCGACATAAATCAAAATACATATATGCTCTTAAAAAATAAGCTTGTCCCAAGATTTTATTCTTTTGTTCTTCACTTTCCCAAACAACTCTATCAATGCTCTCTAAAGTAAAATGTGTTCTATAAATTCCCCGATAATATTTACTCCATATACCCGAATACATATTATCCTGACTTTTCTTATATTCATTCACCGCTAAAATCATCCTATCTACAGTACTTCCCCCTCCAAAACGATCATCAGACATGGTTTCTGCAAGCAAAAAGAATGTTTGCCAATAAGGATCTTTTATTTCTCCTATTGCAGCATATGCAGACAATAATGAAGAAAACACATCTTCAGATGTCTGAGGGAAGTTAGACGAATTTTTTTGCGTCAAATCTTCTGTATCTAAAAAATCCGAACAAGAAAAGAGCATCCAAATGCTAATTATCAATATACTTATATTTATCTTTTTCATAACAATACGTTTAATATTTAAGTGAAACACCAATTAAAAAAGACATTGGAGCTGGATAAAAACCATTATCTATACCTCCTGCCCAATTATTTCCATTTCCAACCTCTGGATCAAAACCTGAATAACCGGTAACAGTCAATATATTTTGCCCAGTTACATATAGCCGAGCCTGATTCAATGGCAATTTTTTCCACAAATACTTAAAGTCATATCCAACAGTAAGATTACTTATTCTCCAATAATCACCATCTTCTATATAACGATCAGACACATAAGTATCATTAATATGAGTCGCCATATTAACTCATGGAATCGTATTGGATGTTCCTTCTCCATGCCAACGCCCTAAAATATCTTTAGTGTAATTCTCATGAGGTCTGTCAGCAAATCGACGATATGATTTTGCTATTTGATTCCCCAATACACCATTTGAGGTCATATTTAAATCAAAACCTTTATATCCCAAATTAAAAGAGAAGCTAAAAATAAAATCTGGATTAGGATCCCCTATCATAATCTTATCTCCATCATCAATTACATTATCATCATTTTGATTAACAAAAATCAGATCCCCGGGAACAGCATCAGGCATTATTTTTTCACCTTTACTATTCACATAATTATCAATCTGCTGTTGATTTTGAAAAACTCCACCGGTCTTATACCCCCAAAAATAACCTAAAGGGAATCCTTCTTCTGCTCTATACAGTTCTGCCGTTCCATTTGCTAGAATATTAGATGGGCCATGAATAATTCCTTCACTATTCGCAATACGAAGAACTTCATTATCATTGTGAGCAAAATTCAAACTCGCTCCATAAGAAAAATCACGAATATTATCTCTCCACGACAAAGCGACTTCCCATCCTCTATTTCTTACATCTCCACCATTTATGTATGGTGCACCAGTACCCATAATTCCTAAAATAGGAGCTTGTACCAACCAATCTTTTGTCGTTTTATTATACCAATCAAAAGTAAATCCGAATCGACTATTAAAAAAACGTGAGTCAAACCCTATATCTGTCTGTTCCGATGTTTCCCAAGTAACATCAGGATTCGCCATTATATTAGGATAAGCAGCTGTAGTCCAATTCGTTTTTTCTAAACCCGGAAAATATCCAGTATCAAAAGCAATTGTTGATAAATATTGAAATGGTGAGATTGCTTGATTACCATTTTGCCCCCAACTAGCTCTTAATTTAAAAAAATCCAACCAAGATGAAACATCTTCCATAAATGATTCATTAGATACGACCCAACCGGCAGAAACAGACGGAAAATATCCCCATCTTTTATTTGGAGCAAAATTAGAAGAAGCATCGGCTCTCATCACTACTGTAGCCATATACTTTTCCTTGTAGTCATAATTAATTCTGCCGAAGAAAGACAATAGTCTACCCTGCTCCCAAGGACTACCATATAACGCTGTTTTATCAGAGTAAATATTTTTTGTATTATCTAAGTATCCATGCTTAAAATCATCAAATATTGAATTTACATTCTTTCCACTCAAACTTTCTCCTATCCCTGATTTCTCTGCAGAAGTTCCCAATAATACATTTAAATTATGTGTTTCATTAATCAATGTTTCGTAGTTTACTGTGTTTTCAAAAAGCCACTTCAAGCCAACCGACATATTTTGATTAACTTCATTTTCAGTCTGATATCCATCATCTAGTGTAGACAAATTATAGACAGGAACAAAACTCCGATAAGAAGATGCACTCATATCAATACCAAAAGAACTTCTCCAAGTTAATCCTTTTATCGGCTGTAAAACCATATAGGCATTTCCTCTCAAATAGTTAGTTTTATTTATATTACCACTGTTTTTGTAATAATTAATCCCTACAGGATTAGAATCAAAAGGATTCCAAGGTATCGCGTAATGAAAATCACCTTTTTCATCATACACAGGGAGAAATGGACTTGTTTTCATTGCCATGAATAAATAGTCACCACCACCTCTCATTGATTCTTTCGTAACATGTGAATAATTCAAATTTTCTCCAAACTTCAAAATATCGAAAGATTTTCCTTTTATCAGCACATGTTCTGTATTTATCCGGAAAGTGTATCTACTATATTGTGGTGTTGCAGGTTGCCCTAAAACACCTTCTTGAGATGTATAAGATAAACCTAATGAATAAACAGATTGTTCAGTACCACCCGTTATACCCAACGCATGATTTTGTGTAAATGCATTTTTATTTTTCAGCTCTTCAAGCCAATTGGTTCCATTCCATGTTCCATTTTGTATTTTATCCCAATCTGGAACCAATGATTCAAAATCATATTCCGACATACCAGAGTTAACAGCAGCCTCGTTCATAATTGTCGCAAACTCCTGAGCATTTAATGTTTCGACATTCTTATATAAATTTTGAATACCAACATATCCATCGTAGGAAATCGAGGCTTTTCCTTTCTTTCCTTGTTTAGTAACAACTAATACAACTCCATTTGCAGCACGAGCACCATAAATCGCAGCAGAAGCAGCATCCTTCAAAACATCTATAGACTCTATATCTGCAGGACTAAGATGATCTATACTCCCTGTTGTAACTCCATCAACAATATAAAGAGGTGTTGAATTTCCTGTTGTACCAATACCTCGTACTGATATTTTAAATCCTTCACCTGGAACACCTGAATTTTTAACAATAGAAACTCCAGGAGCTTGACTTTGTAAGGCTCCTAAAGGATTAACTGTATTCAATTTTTGTAAATCATCTCCTTTCACCTGAACTGTTGCTCCTGTTACCAATTTCTTTTTTTGTACACCATAGCCGACAACAACGACCTCATCCAAACTTTGAGAATCTTCTTTCAAAACAATATCTAATCTTTCTTTTCCGGTAACCGGAATAATTTGCTCTACATATCCTATATAAGAAATCATCAATGTAGATCCCGACGCAATATCAATAGAAAACTTTCCTTCCATATCAGTCACCGTTCCATTAGTTGTCCCCTTTTCAACTACATTCGCACCGATAATTGGCTCTCCATTCTGATCCACGATTTTTCCGGATACAGTTTTAACTTGTTGTTGAATGGCATAGATACTTTCCTCTCTCCGAGACAAAATAATATTCACACCTTCAATAGTAAAAGTCAACCCTGTATTTTTCAACACTTCAGATAAGACATCTTGGACGGATTCATCTTTAGCACTGACAGATACTTTCTGTTTCAAATTTACATCTCGGTTTGAAATAAACAGATAATCCGTCTGTTCTTCTATCTCATTCAGGATTTCCTGTAACTGGACTTTAGTCTTATTCAAACTAACTTCCGCATTTTGAGAATTTGCATGACCGGCAAAAGCGAAACATGAACATAATAGTAGAAAACTCGCTGTTAACTTCATAACTCTACATATTTGTTTTCTTCCCGAATCTTTTTTAGGCAAAGACTCGGATAAAAAAAGTTTTTTCATACCTTTGTGATTGATTTTAAATTAATAAGTATATTAAAAATGTACTGGAGAGCCGGTGGTTGTTGGCGCAACTGCCGGTTCTTTTTTGTGTTTCTCATGTGTCCTTTCCCATAGGCATTCCCGTTTTTATTAGTTAATATATATGATGTTTCTCTCTTCATCCCATTTGTACTTAAAAGGGAAGTCATTTTGCAAAACACGCAAAGCATGATCCACCCCATCGGATATACGAAGTTTCCCACGATAGCCCAAATCTTTCACTGCTTTGTTGTTGACTATGATCCGCACATCATAGAACTTTTCAAACAGTTCCATGATCGCATTAAAAGACTTGTCTTCGATATAGATCAGGCCGTCTTTCCAACGATAGCTGTTAGGAGCCGTTGTTGGGACGACTCGCAACGATTCACCCATCAATTCCGCTGTCTGTCCCGGAGAAAGGTAGACTGCTTTCGGATTCTTCGTATTATAGAGCTTGACTTTACCTTCATAGAGCATCGTCCGGAAATTCGGCTTGTCTTTGTAAGCCTCGACATTAAAAGTTGTCCCCAGCACCTCCACGTCATATTTGCTCGTTTTGACAATAAAAGGCTTTTTATCTTTCGCCACTTCAAAATAAGCTTCGCCGTCCAACATTATCTCCCGGCTATTTTCTGCAAAAGCCATCGGATAACGGAGAGACGTGTTGGCATTCAGCCAGACACTCGTACCATCTGGAAGCTGGATATTAGTACGGTTGCCAGCCGGGACATATACACACTGTAGAGTCTGTGCCAATCGAGCCATCCGGTAATTATCATACAGATAAAAACTTCCCAATAAAATCAAAATCGAAGCGGCCACTTTAAAAGACCAATTCAATGCAGGATGTAGCCGGTAACGCTTGCCGGAAGCAATTTTAGTGGAAGGCTCAACCGCAGCTTCGTCTACCAAAATGGAAGCATCAAAACGAATCCGCTCCCGGTTTGTCTTCGCTGCTTTCAATCCACTGCCGTATTACCTCCTTTTCTTCTTCCGAAGCCTGCTTCAGAAAGTAACGAATAAGTATATGTTGATCTATTTGCATCGTTTCTTTTTTCCTGTATCTATAAATAGAGCAACTCATCAAGGAAAAATCCCAACCGTAATAGGACTTTTTTTGCTTATCAGCAAATAATTTTTCGATTGCCCCCTGTTTTTATGAACCACACCTTCACTATCGCTTCAAAACAACGACGCAAATCCATCTAGGCAACACGTTGTATTTCCAAGCCGATGTAAGCATTGTTTGTTTTTGGCATGATCGTACACATATACAACAATGCCGAGAATATACACGATAACGCAATATATACTCCCGATAACGTCGAAAACAGATTACAAAAGGTTTCTTTGTCCACAGGAAACGGCACAGGGAATGATGAACGACACTACAACCACATGAGAGAAGTTCAGAGATGCCTAATTCAAGAATAACAATAGCAAGGGAATATAGTCTTTCAGTTTCAAGCGGAGATGGTCATTGGCCTTATTGATATGATAGTCTACTTTTTGTTGGGAAACGCCTAAGGTTACCGCTATTTCTTTCCTTGATTTATACTCCAGGCGATTCAATACGAATATATGACGAGTCTGTTCCGGCAATTCAGACAAAGATTCCATGACAATTTTCATTATATCTTTGGAAAAGATAGTGCTGTAGCTTTCGTCTTCCAATGTCTGGATACGCGTTACGATTTCCCAGTCATGCAACTCTGTACGATTCTTGCTGTATTCGACTTCCACCTGGATGTGCTTCAGATAATTTAGGCATTTATTTTTGACGGACTCTAATATATATCCCAAGACGTCTGCATCGGCAGGCAACTTATGTTTATTCTCCCAATAGTACAACAAAGCATCATGCGTTAAATCCTCGGCCGCCTGCAAATCATTTACATAATAGAAAGCATATCTTACAAAACGCTGGTAGTACGCATTGTAAAAGACGCCAAAATTCATTTGCGAATTAATTTCAAAAGGATTTACTATGTTTCTCCGATTCTCCAAGTACAAGTACATATGTCGTTAACATTGCAAAAATAGCTTCTACCAATGAAATTACCTAAATTCCGCCGGATTAATTTCACCAGTCAACAACAAATGCACTTATCCAAAACAGGCCGTAAACAGGATGCGCCTTGATTATAGATTATAGCGACCGTTTCAGCCAACAATTCAAATGGTTATTGGGAGCGACCAATACGAATTCATAAAAATCGATATCTTTGCAATCGGTTATCTGCAACAAACATCAGGACGAATGCGTTATAATAAAGAAATTAAAAACGATATGACACGAAAACTATATTTTACAATCTTATCACTGCTCTTCATATCTACAATTTACGCTCAATACGTCCCGGACATACTGGGCGATAATTATCTGCGCCGGACCATTCAGATGCCAGATGACTACGAGGGGAAAGTCGTCTGCACGCTTGTCAAGAAGCCACAGTTACCGGAGACCAAACAGGCAATCTTGTATATACATGGCTACAATGACTATTTTTTTCAGAAACAATTGGGTGACAGCGTGAATGCCCACGGTTATAACTTTTATGCTATGGACCTCCGCAAGTACGGACGCTCGATACTGCCGAACCAGAATCCTTTCTTCTGCAAAAGCTTGAAAGAGTATTTTGCAGACCTCGATACTGCCCTTGCCATTATTAGGGAAGAGGGGAATGACAAAATATTGCTGATGGCACATTCTACCGGTGGATTGATTACCCCGTATTATCTGGACAGCAAAAAAGGTAAACTTCCTGTCGACGGATTGATATTGAACAGTCCCTTTCTGGACTGGAATTTCGGATGGATGATGGAAAAAATCGTGATCCCTGTAGTTTCCTGTATAGGGAAACTATTTCCCAACCTGACCGTACAAGGATACGGGGATGCTTCGTATGCTCATAGTCTGCTCAAACAATTCAAAGGGGAATGGGTATATAATACGGACTGGAAGATGATTAACGGCCATCCGAAAAAAGCCGGATGGATAAACGCCATACAAGAAGCGCAGAAAACAGTGCAGAAAGGGATCGGCCTGGACTGTCCGGTACTGGTGATGTCGTCAAACAAGTCGTTCCCGGAAACAAAAGAATGGAATAACGAATATCTGTCTTCCGACATCGTGCTGGACATACACGATATTCAAAAATACGGACAGAAATTAGGCAATTATGTTACATGTGACACGATACAGAACGGGATTCATGACTTGATACTCTCTGAAAAAGACTCGCGCGACCATGTATATCGCACAGTGTTCGACTGGTTGCCGGGAAAATAAACATTGATTATTCTGATATTTGTATTTTCAGAATGCTTATACTTCTTTTCGAAATGAGATATCGGCCGGTAAGTTTTAATCCTTACCTTTGTCCGGTTAAAATAAATATGGAATGAAAGCCTTACAGACAATCATTGCAGTTGCCACTCTTCTCCATGCTGCAAATACTTTTGCACAGACGGAAGAAGCAGAAGATGCAACCTCATATAAAGCCGAAGTTTTCGGATCGGCCAGCAGCGGATCGACAACTCCG